>ERZ791737.61-NODE-61-length-152192-cov-6.181113_pt1 | contig 152192 bp, 136 predicted proteins | sample MGYA00510042_ERZ791737 | MGnify/ENA primary metagenome ERZ791737 (study PRJEB30046, sample SAMN00791965) | human gut metagenome | study: EMG produced TPA metagenomics assembly of the A metagenome-wide association study of gut microbiota in type 2...
TTAAAATCCTGCGGGACTTATACTCCCGTACCGGTTCGACCCCGGTCGCCGGCATTTATCACAACAGCAGTTGTGATTATTATGGAATATTCCATACGTACGTGTAGCTCAGCTGGATAGAGCGTCTGGCTACGGACCAGAAGGTCGCGAGTTCGAATCTTGTCACGTACATGAGTCCTATCTAAAGTAATTTAGGTAGGGCTTTTTTGTTATATATTTTGTTATATAAAAAGGGGATATTTGTCAAAAACAGAGTAAAAAAGAGGCTCTTTGTTAAGAATGGGGGTAAAAAATGGTGTTTTTTCAAGAGTGGTTTTAAAACTTACCCCCAAGTAAAGCATAGAATTGGAAATGGAGGGAAAAGCTACATTTGAAGTGATGAAGTGATATTGCGGTAAAAGATATTAAACGATATTTTAGTTTTAGTGTTATATCCAACAATTCTGAAAAGGTACATTTGGGTTTTAAGTGATTTTTGAAAGAATGTCAGGAATTTTTTTATGATAACACCATATTGTTGTCATTCTGTTTATGAATAATTTCAAAAAAATAAGAGATACTATGCAATGTAATCTAATATAAAAGGAGGACATTTCAGTATGTCTAAGAATTATTCTAACAGCACAAATTCATCAAATGCATCAAACAGTTCAAAGAATTCAAGCAACGCATCTAACATGAGCAATGCTTCAAATTCAAGCAACGCATCAAATGCATCAAACAGCTCAAAGAACGCATCTAACAAGAATTCTTCAAAGAATTCCTACAGCAATGCTTCTGATGAAAGCAACATGTCTGATACAACAGACTGCCACAGATAATTCGTAAAAGTAATGCAAAGACCGGCGGAAACAAATCTGCCGGTCTTTTGTCATTTATATAATAGCAGATTTTGTATCGGAAATATAATCACCTTAATATAATCAGAAGGCAATTTTGAAAATTCAGGCAGGAAAGACCAAAGTCAGCAGGCTTAAAATTCACATCAGACAGGCACGGGACACGCATCATCGAATATACTAGAGTAAGCACTTGATTAAAGGTTTAAGAAAATATGAGATGTGAAAATATCAGTACCGGGTGGCTGGATTACTATGTGGAAAATTCAGGAGCCGTTTTTATAGATTTAAGAAGCAGACAGGAATATGAAAAAATGCACATTAAAGATGCAGTCAATATTCCGTTCGAGGAAATGGAGCGGCAGCTCCAGAATAATTACAGCAACAGGAATGCAGGTTTTTATGACAACAGTAATGACCGCAGCCGTGCAGGCGGGATTGTTTTGAATAATATATTTTACGATAGAAATACGGTTTTTATCGTGTACTGTGACAGGGGTTCGAAAAGCATGATGATCTGTCCGAAACTGGCGGCAAGAGGATTTCAGGTGAAGACAGTTGTCGGCGGGATTCATCAGTATCACGGAAAATATCTTGTCTATCATACAGATTTTTATAAGGATTTTTAAAAGGGTTGTGAAAGACTGTTATAAAGATTAAAAAAATTTCAGGAGAGGCTTTTCAAAGATTTCAGAAGAAAGGAAAGAGGTTCTGAAAGACTTCTGAAAGCCGTAATATTATTGTAAAGCACCGGAATATATGGTATATTGAAGAAAACAGGTAAATGATTATCGGAAATGAGGAACAGTATGAATACATATGAGTTAATTGCACCGTGCCATTTTGGACTGGAGGCAGTTTTAAAGAGAGAAATTTACGATCTGGGATATGAAATCGTTTCAGTAGAAAATGGTAAAGTGACCTTTACAGGTGATGCAGAAGCCATATGCAGAGCCAATATTAATTTAAGAACAGCGGAGAGAGTGCTTTTAAAGGTAGGGCAGTTTAAAGCGGTGACATTTACAGAACTTTTTGATAATGTTGCAGAACTGCCGTGGGAAGAATTTATACCGGAGGACGGAAAGTTTTGGGTTACGAAAGCAAATTCTGTAAACAGTAAGCTGTTTAGCAGTTCCGATATTCAGTCCATTGTCAAGAAAGCGATTGTAGAGCGGTTAAAGAAGAAATACCAGACGGGCTGGTTTAAGGAGAATGGCAGTGCCTATCCTCTGCGTGTCACGATTATGAAGGATATTGTTACGATTAGTCTGGATACGACAGGGGATTCACTGCATAAGCGCGGATACCGTCCGGCATCGGGCAAAGCACCGATTTCAGAAACGCTGGCGGCGGCGCTGATTATGCTGACACCGTGGCATAAAGACCGCATTTTTGTGGACCCGTTCTGCGGAAGCGGTACATTTCCAATAGAGGCGGCCATGATGGCGGCGAATATTGTACCGGGCATGAACCGGGAGTTTACGGCAGAGCAGTGGGAAAATCTGATACCGAAAAAAGAGTGGTATATGGCGATAGAAGAAGCCAATGACAATATCTGCATGGACATTGAAACAGATATTCAGGGTTTTGATATTGATGAAAATGTTATTAAAATTGCAAGGCAGAATGCGTGCAATGCCGGGGTAGACAAGCTGATTCATTTTCAGGCAAGAGATGTACGCCAGTTAAGCCATGCAAAGAAATATGGCTTTGTGATTACCAATCCGCCATATGGTGAGCGTTTAGAGGAAAAAGAAGCGCTTCCGGCATTATATACGGCGCTGGGACAGCAGTTTGCAAAATTAGATTCATGGTCGGCGTATGTGATTACTTCCTATACGGATATTGAAAAATATTTTGGCAGAAAAGCAGACAAAAACAGAAAGATTTATAATGGTATGTTAAAAACGTACTTTTACTCATTTTTAGGACCGAAGCCGCCGAAAAAGAATGTATAATGCAGTGAGCCTGCGGAATGGAGATTAAAATGACAAAGATTATTCTTGCATCGAATAATAAGGGAAAAATTAAAGAAGTGAAAGAAATCTGCAAAGATATGCCGGTTGAGATTGTATCCATGAAAGAAGCCGGAATTGATATTGATATCGAAGAAAACGGTACGACATTTGAAGAAAATGCGCTGATTAAAGCAGAAGCGGTCATGAAACTGACAGGGGAACTTACGATTGCAGATGATTCTGGACTGGAAGTAGATTATCTGAATAAAGAGCCGGGTGTATATTCTGCAAGATACATGGGACATGATACATCGTATGATATCAAAAATCAGGCGATTATTGACCGCCTTGCGGGGGTAGAAGACAAAGACAGAACGGCTCGTTTTGTATGTGCAATGGCGGCTGTATTTCCGGACGGAAGACATTTTACCACAAGAGGAACAATGGAAGGGATTATCGCTCATGAAATCAAAGGGGCAAACGGCTTCGGTTATGATCCGATTGTGTATCTGCCACAGTACGGAAAGACTTCGGCAGAACTGACGCCGGAGGAGAAGAACAAAATCAGCCACCGCGGAGAGGCATTGGAAAAATTGAAGGCACAGCTTGCACAATATTTAAATTAGCGTGAAATATGGAGGTCAGATATGCAGAGAATTCTGATTGTAAGTGATACGCATAAGCGCCTTGGCAATCTTTATGAGGCATTGGAAAAAGAGGGCAGCGTAGATGCAATGATTCATCTTGGGGATTTGGAAGGTGATGAAGATATTGTTAACGAAATGATACCGGGACCGGTTTATATGGTGCCGGGAAATAATGATTACTACTCACAGGCGCCACGTGAACTGGAAATACAGCTTGCAGGGAAAAATGTTCTGCTTACACATGGACATTACTATTATGTATCTTTGGATTTACAGACACTCCGTCAGGAAGGAATTGCGAGGGGCATGGATATTGTGATGTTTGGACATACCCATCGTCCGGTGATTCAGGTGGAAGATGAGATTACATTAATTAATCCGGGAAGCATTTCTTATCCGCGCCAGCAGGACGGAAAAAATACGTATATTATATTGGAAATTTCAGATTCCGGGGAATTTACATTTGAGTTAAAAAGCGTGTAAGGCCGTATTTATGCGGCTTTGCGCACTTTAAAACGGCTTGTCGAAAAAAAATAAAAAAAATTGAAAAAAAGTGTTGACAATATGCAGGTCATATAATATAATAATCCATGTCGTTGCGGAACAGATAACAAACAGCAACACAAAACACCAACGGGGTGTGGCTCAGCTTGGCTAGAGCGCTTGATTTGGGATCAAGAGGTCGCAGGTTCGAATCCTGTCACCCCGATTTTAACTGAATATCTGCGGGTGTAGTTCAATGGTAGAACACTAGCCTTCCAAGCTAGATACGTGGGTTCGATTCCCATCACCCGCTTCGTGTGTTCGTAGCTCAGCTGGATAGAGCAACGGCCTTCTAAGCCGTGGGTCGAGGGTTCGAATCCCCCCGGGCACACTTCTTTTTATATGGTGGGTATAGCGCAGCTGGTTAGCGCGTCAGATTGTGGCTCTGAAGGCCCAGGGTTCGAATCCCTGTACCCACCCTGGCTATTATTGGGCTATCGCCAAGCGGTAAGGCACAGGGTTTTGATCCCTGCATCACGCTGGTTCGAATCCAGCTAGCCCAGCTGGATTCCAAAAGTAATCCAAAGTAGACTTACAATTTATTCAATGAGGGCTCATAGCTCAGTTGGTAGAGCACTGGACTTTTAATCCAGGTGTCCCGGGTTCGAACCCCGGTGGGCTCATTGGTTAGGGAATGGTTGGAAAGACCATTCCTTTTTTGTTTGTTTAGCGGCATAGAGGGAAACTATAAAAAGGTCAAAAACAGTTGATTCTTCTATCTTTAGGATATGGCGAAACGCAGGGTGCCACACATAAGAGTAAAACAATAGATAAACTGGCAAGTGAGTTTGAACAATGTCAGAAAATATACAGCCGTTTATTTCAAAGCAAAGACAGAAGAATTTAACGAATAGAGGATATGGAATACGATGAAAAAGAAAAAATAGAATATCATAGAAATAATTTCAAAGTAATTTCTTGTATTCACTTGGAGACATATTTAGATTTTTCTTAAAAATTGTGCATAGATAATTTCCTCCACTTACACCTATTTTACTTGCGATTTCATGTATTGTAAGAGTTGTTGTAGCAAGCAGTATCTGTGCGTGTTGAATTCTTACATCAGTGAGGTAATCTGTATAAGAAGAACCTGTAATTTTTTTGAATAGTTTTGAAAAGTGCGAGGGTGAAAGTGACACATAAGCAGCAACTTCTTCTATTGGAGAGCCATATTCCAAGTGATTTTCAATATATACGAGAGCCTCCTGAATACGTTCATCGAATTTATTAAGATGGAGTATGTGTTTATCACTTTCTGATGGAATGTGATTTTCATACATATAGAAAAACAGTTTATAAACCATACCTATGAGTATAAGTTGTGAGTACTTAGTGTTTTTAGTATATTCCTGTAACATTTCTTCATACATAGCCTGTATTATCTTCTGTGATGATTTTGTAAAATGCATATAATCTGAGCAGATGATGTCTAATTCTTTTTCTCCAATAACATCAATAATTGGCTGGAAAGCCTCGGTTCTCACTTTTAAAACATATCTGTCATAAGGTGTATCTGACATTGAACAATTCCTATGATATACATGGGGTTTACTAATGCCACAGTCGCCAGCGTGGGTAGTCCTTATCACTTCGGTGGATATCCAGCGTCTGTCACCGGAAACTATATATCCTAATGTATAGTGGTCAGGAGCAGCCTGCATGATAGGCATAGAATATCCACCATCTTTGATTTTGTGATCTATATAGACATTTTCGTCAGGCTTTAAAGGGTTAGGCATAATAATAGTCCTCCATGAATGATAAAATGACATTAAATTGTAGATTAAATATAAAATATGATTTTATATTTAATGAATCTTCTATTTTAATATTATACAATTTACTATATGATAGTGCAATAGCTGGAGGTAAAACGATGGGAATAATGAAAAATAATATGTCAACAAATGTAAGAAAATTGATTATCAGATATAGTTCACTTTTATTGCTGGCGGTAATGTTGTCATTTATATTATCTAAATTGATTGTAATCGGTTCAGAAATTATTTCAAATTCAATAAATGTAATGATTTCAGGAGAACAAATTTACATGAAAGAACTATTCTTGAAAATGGGAATGATTATTATAATTTCGATGATTATCTCTTTTTTACAAAGTTTTTTCAGCGGAATATTTGGTGTTCGTGTACAGAAGGAATGTAAAAATCAGATAATAGAAGCTGTTGAAAAGGCGGATTGTTTACTTCTCAATCATACAGGGAGTGTCTTGAATAAGCTTACATCAGATATTACTGATATGGGAAAGCTGCTGTCTGAACTTCTGCCTGAAATCATACAATATGGAGTGACTATTATTGTAATAGGTATAGCAATTCTGAAAATGAACTGGATAATATTTGCAGGAGTAATTGCTATTCTCCCGATAAGCCTATTTATCAGTAATAGAATAGCTGTAAGGCTAGGAGCTTTAGCAAAGAAAAGAAGGGGCAAATATGATGAACTCAGTAATATTGCACTGGATAGCATAGGAGGAATTGAAATTGCAAAGTCATATTGTATAGAAAAGCTTTTAGGGAAAAGAGTTCATGAGAAAGCTGAAGAAATTCTGAAAAATGAATACGCCAGAAACAGATATCAGGCACTGGCAAATGGTCTGATAATGCTTATTAAATGGGTTCCAACAATTATTTGCTCATTAATTGCACTTGCTATGGTATTAAATAGAACAATTTCAATAGGTGAACTTATGGCATTTATCGTTCTTTTTAATAAGATTTTCAATCCAATGAGTGAACTTCCGTTCAGAATTATGGATGCAAAAGAAATGATGATTTCTGTGAAAAGAATTGAAAAGTTAATGTCCACGGAACCGGAAAAAAGCGGAAACAATGAAGAAACAAAGAGTAATAATACAGAAAATGTCATAGAATTAAAAAGTATTTCTTTTTCTTATGATATGAAGACATCTAATAACAATTTGGAAAATGTAAGCATGTTTATAAGGAAAGGTGAAAAGATTGCATTAGTCGGTGCTTCAGGTTCAGGAAAATCTACACTTTTAAAAATGCTATGCGGATTTATAAGGGCACAGAATGGAGTATATAATTTATATGGACATAATATTGATGAATGGAATATAGATGCAGCTAGAAAATATATAGCATATGTTTCACAGGAAATTTATTTGTTTCCAGAAACAATTGCGGAGAATATTTCTTATGGTGATTTTTATACTGACATATCTAGGGTAAAGAAAGTATGTAAGCTTGCAGGTATCTATGATATGATTGTGGCTTTGCCGGAGGGGTTTAATACAAAACTTGGTGAAAGAGGAATCACAATTTCAGGTGGAGAAAGACAAAGAATTGCAATAGCCAGAGCATTATATAAAGATGCACCAATTATTATAATGGATGAACCAACATCCGCACTTGATGAAAAGACACAGGAAATCGTAAGCAGGGTAATATATCAGAATAAAGATAAGACTGTTATTGTCGCAGCACATAGGTTATCTACCATAAAAAATGCAGACAGAATTTATTGCTTTGCAAATGGAAAAATATCAGAAGCAGGAAAGCATGATGAACTTATGTTGCAAAATGGAATCTATGCAGAACTCTATGGCAAGGAGGTTTTAAAATGAGCACATACAAATGTCTTATAAAAAGCTTAAAAATGATGGGGCGAAGATTACCATTGTATATGACAGGTATATTTATGATGACTGCCTTTAATGCTCTTTTTGAGGTTTCAGGTTCATTTTTTATGAAAATTATCTTTGAAGCAGCAGGAAATGGAACACTGTTCGGGTACTCAAGCAGGATAATCATTACAATTATTGCTGGAATTTGCTCAATTGTCATAGCATCATTTTTTATGTGTATATATAACGATGAAGCAAAAAGAATGACTCTGGTAATGAAAGAAAATGTTTTTGCAAAAGCTATGAGCCTGCCTTATGAATATTATGAAGAACATCAGAGCAGTGAAATAATTTCAAAGATGATATACGATACGGATACAGCCTGCAATATTTATTCATCAAGATTAAGAAGGGTACTGGCACCAATCATATTTGTACTTGTGTTTGTGATAGCAATGGTAACAATTAATCCACTAATGACTCTGATTCTTCTGATTTTGAATATACTTTTGTTTATGGCAAATGCCTTACTTTCAATGCCAATGAAAAAAGTTGGAAAGCAGTTGTCTCAGAAAAATGCGTTGATGACTAATATTGTCTCTAATATTTTGTCAGGTATAGAAATTACAAAAATATATGATGTAAATCATAATGGAATCAAAAAATATAAGTCTGAGAATACACAGTATATGAATATGCAGCAAAAGAAAGTGGGTATAACTGCCGTTTTGGATATGCTAAATACGTCATTTGATTTATTCTGTTCTTTAATGTTTATTGTCATTGGAATTATATTAGTACAGAAGAAAATGGCAACATTAGGGGAAATTGCAGCTATTTTTACATTATATACATCTCTTAGTTTTCGTTTTCTTCAGTTAGGGAAAAACATTCCAGAGCTTGTAAACTGTATTGCATACGCAGACAGAATATTTGAGTTTCTGAATTTGCCAGAAGAAAAAGATGTAATAACGGTTACGGATAACCAAAGTAAAGATACTTATGAAATACATGATAAGAATGTTTATGCCATCGAATGTAATAATATTACTTTTGGATATAAAGGTAAAAATAAGCTGTTTGTAAATGAAAGTTTTCAGTTTCCATCAAACAAAATAATTGCTGTTACAGGAACTTCCGGAAGTGGAAAAAGTACATTAGCTAAATTGTTATTAGGATTTTATAGGCTGGAATGTGGAACCATAAGTATTATGGGAAAGAAACTTGATGATATTGGTTTAGAAATTGCAAGAGAGAAAATAGCGTATATTCCACAGACACCATATCTATATAATGTAAGTATAAAGGATAATATAAGATACGGAAAACCATCTGCATCAGATGAGGAAATCATAGAAGCAGCCAAACTCGCAAATGCTCATGTATTCATAGAAAGTCTTGCTGAAGGATACAATACTATACTGGATAGCAGAGGAAGTAATTTGTCTGGTGGACAGGTACAGAGAATTGCCATGGCAAGAGCAATTGTAAAAAATTCTCCAATTATCCTAATGGATGAAGCAACGTCAGCGTTGGATAACGAATCCGAGCAGCTTATTGCAAAATCAATAGCTGAGTTAAAAAATAGAAAAACAATCATTATGATTGCACATAGAAATACAACAATCAAAAACGCAGATTTAGTCATTAAAATTAGTTCAGCTTATCTGCTATAATTTCATATATTAAAATCTAGCTTTTAATATTTCAGCAAAAGCTTCAATATAATACTCGGAATTATCCCTCCGCCAGAAAGCGTAATACGTTTTTCTGACTGTTTCGCCATTTCTGACGAGGGGAATTCTGGCAATGGCTGAATCAAACCATGCCGGATTTCCGATTACATCAACAGGCATATAGCCCTGACCGGTAATGATTTTAAGCCTTGCTTCCTGAATGGAGTCAGCAAACAGAAAATCTCCTTTTATACCGATGATATCTTCTTAAAAATAGGTGGCATCGGCGTTACAATTTCAAGTCAGTCGGGCTGGCGTATGCCTGCACTGACTGCTAAAGAAGATGAACTGCTTGCGACAACTCCGACTGAGGAATTATTAAAACTCCCACTGCTTCAGCCTGAGAATATCAAAGATACACTTCATGCTAATGGTCCGCGCGGTGATTTTTACAAGAATATGTTTGCAAAATGTCCGGCAGGAAGACCGGGAACAGCAGATGAAGTTGCAAATGTGGCTGACTGCATTTTTTTATATTCTGGACAGCTTGTATTTGTATGCGATGTGCCGGAAAAAAGTTGGTACGCTCAAGCTGTTTCCGATACAGGTATTTCTTGTTGCGGTTGCGATTGCAGGCGTGATGACAGCATTGAAAAATGAAATGAATTTTGAGGAAGAAAAGCATTCAAATGATAAGCCATATCAGTTATCTGCATCTATGGGATATGCGGTTGCCAATCTGAGCATTGAAACGATAGATGATTTTATGAACTGCATTGATAAGCAGATGTATCAGGATAAGCTGGAATATTATAAGAATCACGAACATAGAAAAAGCTGAATAGCAGTGAATTAAAATAAATCGCATCCTCCTTCGTATAAAGAAGTAAGAACAAAAATACTTCTTAAGAAATCTAAAGATTTATACTGAATAAATTTTTATATTTGGCTGTTAAGATAAAGCCATCAAAACGGAGGAGGGATGCGTTATGAAAAGGAATATAAAATTAATCGTCAGCTGCATTACGTTTATTGGATTGGGAATCGGTATCATCGGTGCCGGTGTTAATTATTTTTTTAATCATTCTGTTTCAGGAATGGAACAGGGACTTACAGGCAGTACTCAGAACAGTAATGAAGCAAATGAAGTCTGCTATATAACACCGGAAAATCCGGATGTCAATACAGCATCAGAAGATACAACAGAAGCAGTTTTAGAAACACAGCAGACGACACAGACGGAAACACTGCTGGGACAGCATACAGTTTCACTGGGAGCGTGCGTATTTCAGAAAAAAAAGATTGCGTGCTGGGGGGATTCAATCACTTTTGGACAGGGATACAGTGATGAAGCACAGCTTACAAATGGCGGACAGATTATGGATATTTCCGGCTGGACTTATCCGGATACATTACAGTATTACACAGGAATGGACGTGTATAATCTCGGTGTGTCAGGCGAAACTTCTTATGAAATAGCCACGCGCGAGGGTGGACTTACGATGTTTGTCGCAAAAAATGTTACGGTAAAAGCAGGCAAAAGCGTGGAAATCAGCATTGTAGACGTAGATGGTAACAGTGTTATGCTGGACAATTTTAACGGATATGGTGGAGATAATAATCAGACAGAAAATCTGGTGTATATTAATGACCAGTTATTCCAGCTGGAAAAAAGAAATGAAAAGCTCTATATTAAAACTTACGGAAACACACAAAAAGGCAGTGTTAAGTTAAAGAAGGGCATGCAGGTAACAACACAGGCGGCACATGATGTAAATGCCGATATACTGGTACTTCAGATGGGCAGTAACGGCGGCTGGGACAGCTATGATGAATTGATTGCACAGTATCAGGCAATGATTGAAAAGTCCGGTACACAATGTTATATTATTATTGGTGATACAGATAATCCGACAGAGGCATATGATTCCGAACAGTATGAGAGTGATATTGAAGTCGGAACAAAGGATAATGTGTGGGAAACGGCATTGAGGGAGGCATTTGGTGAACACTTTATCAATATGAGAGCCTTTATGATTGAACAAGGACTTGAAACTGCGGGATTAGAGCCGACAGAACAGGATTTAGACGACTTGGAAAACGGCAGGGTACCGGAGCAGTTAAAGGACGATTATACGCATTTTAATTCATATGGATATTATGCAATGGGTGCAGCTGTATACCAGAAGGGCGTGGAATTAGGATACTGGTAAAAGGGTATCCGATCACTGCCGGATAAGGAGTCAGAGGTGTCATGAGTCATAATCAGATGGGCAGAAAGATAGGAATTTATAAAGAACTGGCAGTTGGTATTTTAGTGTCGGTTGCGATTGCGGCTGCGGTCGCAATGGGTGTATTTTATATCTGCAAAAGCAGAGGAATCCTTATTGAAGTGGAGGAAGACTGTTCGCAGTATAAGAAAAAATGCGATTTACAGGTTATGGAGCTGGTGCGTGAATTAGACAGTGCGTTAAATACAGCGATGGAAGAAATTGAAAGCACGGAATCGCAGGAAGAAAATATTACCGATGCGATGCGCTATCTCATGCAGAATGATAAAATGCCGTTTGTATCCGTAGACGACGGCGAAAATATGTCGATTACGATTGCGAGTAAAAAAGGAACAGTGCTGTGGAAAAATAACAGCGATGACGAAACTATGCCGAAAAAAGGTGGACACATCGAGGTTGACGAACTGGTGTCTGATTCGTATGATGAGGAATGTGGCGAATACATTTTCGTGTACACAAAGAGCGTAGAAAAGATGTTGTATTACATTGTGTTCCGGACACCGGCGTATCCCGAATACATTTATCATGATATGCAGCTGCGGGCAGCGTGTATTGCGCTGGCGGCGGTGCTGTTTCTGATTCTGGTGCTGATATTTTCAAAAAGCAGAATCAGTTACATACGGTATTTATCCGGTGTGGTTGATGAAATCTCCAAGGGGAATCTGCATACACAGATTGATAAAAAGGGATATGACGAGCTGACAACGATTGCGGAAAGCATTGACGACATGCAGCATAACCTTGATAAAATGATGAAAGAAGAAAGGGAGAATGAGCGGAAAAACAGAGAGCTGATTACCAATCTTTCACATGATATTAAAACACCGATGACCATTATTACAGGGTATCTTGATGTGGTTATCAGTGGAAAATATGAAGATGAATCCGAGCGGGATTTATATATAAAAAAAGCATTTGCGCAGGTAGAGAAAATTAACGGAATGATTCAGAAAATTTTTCTGCTGGCAAAAAATGAAATTAAAGTAGAACAGGACAATACGGTGCGGTGCAACTTTTCTATGATGGTTAGTCAGGATGTAGCGGAGTTTGAAGGTATTGCACAGAAACAGAATAGAAATTTTGTGACTGATATACCGGAAAAGCCGCTTTATGCCAATATTGTCATTGAAGATATGCGCGAAGTCCTGGATAATATTCTGATGAATGCTATCAAATATTCAAAGCCGGAAACCGATATTCTGGTAAGCATGGAAGAAGAAGAAAGTACGATACACATTATTGTCAGCAATGTGTCAGAAGAAGTAAAAGAAGCAGACTGTACGCGGATTTTTGATAAGTTTTACAGGGCAGACCATGCAAGAGGTTCTGATATTGCCGGCAACGGGCTGGGGCTGTCGATTGTGCGTGAAACGGTGGAACGCAGCAAAGGAAAGGTCTGGGCAGAGTATGCACAGGGGTATTTCAGCCTGCATATCCGTCTGCCGAAAGCGTAAAAGATAAGGCTGTAGAACATAAATTACAGAAAGGAGTAAACATGTCAGTCATATTGGTAGTGGATGATGAGGAAGACATCCGGGAACTGGTTGGAATTTATCTGAAAAATGAAGGCATGCAGGTCTGTAAGGCGGCAAACGGCAAAGAGGCGCTGGAATGTCTGGAGAAAATGGATATTGATCTGGCAATTTTAGATATTATGATGGCAGATATGGACGGCATTACGCTCTGCATGGAAATCCGCAAGAAAAGTAATCTTCCGATTATTATGCTGTCGGCAAAGGATCAGGATATGGACAAGGTGCTGGGACTGACGGCGGGGGCAGACGATTATCTTGCAAAGCCGTTTAATCCCATTGAACTGGTGGCAAGGGTCAAAGCGCAGCTGCGCCGCAGTAAGGAATTTAACCACAGTGAGGCAAAAAATGTTCTGGAATATCTGGATTTATCCATGAATCTGGAAACACACCGTGTCTTTTTAAATGCAAAGGAAATTTTTTTGACACCGAAAGAATTTGCCATTTTAGAACTGCTTTGGAAGAATAAGGGAAATGTATTTTCTACGGAACATATTTATAATACGCTGTGGAGCGAGGAAGAAGCATATGATACGAATAATGTGGTGATGGTGCATATCCGGAATCTTCGCAGCAAGATTGAAAGTGATGTAAAAAATCCCCGGTATATTAAGACGGTATGGGGTGTCGGATACAAATTTTCTTAGGTTGCTTTTCCCGTTTAAAATCGGTATAATATAGCTATTATGCTTATATGAAAAAGGTTTTCCAAAACAGATGGGAGGATTATGCAGGAGAGAGAAAAATTTCAGTCACGGCTTGGCTTTATACTGGTATCGGCAGGCTGTGCGATTGGATTGGGGAATGTATGGAAGTTTCCGTACATTTGCGGTGAAAATGGCGGGGCAGCATTTATTATGATATATCTGCTCTTTCTGGCAGTTTTAGGCTGGCCGATTCTGACGGCAGAATTTGCCGTGGGACGAGGCAGCAGACGAAGTATTGCGCAGTCATTTTCAATATTAGAATCAGAAAAGAGCAACTGGCATTGCTTTAAATGGTTCGGCATTGCAGGAAATTATCTGCTGATGATGTTTTATACCATGGTAACAGGCTGGATGATGTATTATGCGTGGCTTGCCGTATCAGGGCAGCTTGAGGCAAACAGTAAGGTGCAGAGTACGACAGAACAGTTTGCAGATATGCTGGCCAATCCGGGTACCATGATTTTATGGACAGTGATTGCAATTGCGATTGCGTTTGGCATTTGTGCGTTAGGATTGCAAAACGGTGTGGAAAAGGTGACGAAGGTCATGATGCTGCTGCTCATAACATTGATGATTGTACTGGCAGTCAACTCTGTTATGCGGGATACAACAGGTGAAGGTCTGCGTTTTTATCTGATACCGGATATTGAAAGAGCCGGTCAGAAGGGCTGGGGAAATGTAATTTTTGCGGCGATGACTCATGCATTTTTTACACTGAGTGTCGGCATGGGTTCGATGAGTATTTTCGGCAGTTATCTGGAAAAAGACCACAAGATTACAGGTGAAGCGTTAAATGTCGTGATTTTGGATACTTTGATTGCGATTATTGCGGGCATTATCATTATTCCATCCTGCTTTGCTTACGGAATTCAGCCGGATGCGGGACCGTCACTGTTATTTATCACACTGCCGAATGTATTCCGTCATATGCCGGGCGGCAGGGTATGGGAAACGCTGTTTTTCATATTTATGACATTTGCGGCACTGTCAACAGTTATTGCCGTATTTGAAAATATTATTGCGATTACCATGGAAATCTGGAACATCGAAAGAAAAAGGGCAGTTAAAACCAACATGGTGATGCTGATGCTGCTTTCAATGCCTGCGGTTTTAGGATACAACCTGTTGTCGGGAATCCAGCCGATGGGCGCAGGCACAACGATTATGGATTTGGAAGATTTTTTGGTATCTTACAACATTCTGCCGCTTGGCGGACTGGTCTTTGTCCTGTTTTGTACAAAGAAAAACGGCTGGGGCTTTGAAAATTTCAGAAAAGAAGTCAATACCGGTGTGGGCTTTGCACTGCCGTGCTGGATTCGCGGATATATGAGTTATGTACTGCCGCTGATTATTATTTTAGTTTATCTGAAAGGCTATTATGATATGTTTAGCAGTCGTGAACCTGCGGTATTCTTATTCTGGATGCTGGTGGCAGCTGCATTTTTACTGCTGGTTATCAGCTTCTCGCTAAGAGCCGGAAAGCGTGCGGGACAGAAAAAACAGGCATAAATATATATTGGATATTTGTGTTATAATAAAATGCCGGGGATTAAAGTCCCCGGCTATGATACAGGAGGAATAAGGTGAAATGAGTGAAGCATGTACACATGACTGTGGAAACTGTAGTTCAGACTGTGGAGAACGTACAGCACCGCAGAGTTTAAATAATGCCAATAATAAAGGTGTAAAAAAGGTGATTGCGGTTGTCAGCGGAAAGGGCGGTGTCGGTAAATCGTTAGTGACATCGATGCTGGCAGTCAGCGCGGCAAAGAAGGGCTTAAAGACGGCGATTCTCGATGCGGATATTACAGGTCCGTCTATTCCGAAGTCTTTCGGCGTGCATGAAAAGGCAACCTGCGATGAGGCGGGAACGGTGATGTATCCGCCGGTTACAAAATCCGGCATTAAGCTGATGTCGTTAAATCTTCTGGTTGAAAATGAAACAGACCCGGTTATCTGGAGAGGACCGGTCATTGCAAGTGCCGTTAAGCAGTTCTGGGAAGAAGTTGACTGGGGCGATGTGGACTGTATGTTTGTAGACTGCCCGCCGGGAACAGGTGATGTGCCGCTGACGATTTTCCAGTCCCTGCCGGTGGACGGAATAGTTGTAGTGACATCTCCACAGGAGCTGGTATCCATGATTGTCGATAAGGCAGTGAAAATGGCACAGATGATGGATATTCCGGTGCTGGGCATTGTTGAAAATATGTCTTATTTTAAATGTCCGGATTGCGGCAATGTGCATTACATTTACGGAAAGAGCCATGTGGACGAAAAGGCTGCTGAGCATGGCATTGATACGGTTGCCAAGCTGCCAATGGACCCACAGGTAGCTGCAAAGGTAGATGCAGGCTGTGCAGAAGACTTGGACGTATCCGAGCTGTCAGCGATTGCACAGAAAATTGAAGATATTCAGAAGTAATAAAAATGAAATGTGAAGCGGCGGAAGACCGAAACAGATCGGAATTTGTGGAGAAATTTCCTGAACTTTCCTTATCGGAATGACTGCTGTAACACTGCGGAAAAAGAGTGGATATAATCTTTGCTGTATCCTTTTCTCACTTTCCCGTCTGGAAACTCGCCACCGAATGTAAGCAGGTCGAGAAATGCCTGTAAATGTTCGGCGGTAACTGTTTTCAGTTTGCGTTCTGCAATCGGGTGCTTTTTGATACAGCGGATTGCACCAAGATAATCTTCCAGTGCCTTGCGGAGAAGTTTTTCCGTCTCACTTTTGCTTTCGGTTCCGGCATATTCTTTCTGAACCATTTTGCCGCTTGCGTCCTCTACATAGAAGCGGTAGTACCATTTCTTTCCTTTCTTTCTAACAGATCCTTTTGACAAATGTGTAAAATGGAACGCTACATTGAATGCTGCGCAAAAGTCACCTCGAAAATCGTTCCCCCAGTCTTGCCTGATTTGATACAAATACTGCCATCATGTACTCTAACGATTTCACGGACAAAAGCAAGACCTAGCCCTACGCCACCCAGCTCCCGGCTTCTGGATTTATCCACACGGAAGAATGGCTCGAACACTCTCTCCCTAAGCTCCTTTGGTATTCCGCTTCCCGTATCTTCTACAGACAGATAAACATGCTTGTTTCTCTGATATGCGGTTACTGTAACCTGTCCGAGCGGATGATTATATTTGATGGCATTCTCAACCAGATTGTATACAAGCCTGTAAATAAGGATATCACTGCCTATCATAGTGGCATCCTCACATTTTCCAATCAGCTTTATATTCTTTTCCACGGCAAGAGGCTCAAGGTCTGCCAAAACCTCTTCAACAATAGCATCCAATATAATTTTATCATCCCTTCCCACCGTCTGAAGCTCACTCATGTCAAGAAGAGTCTTTACCATCCTGTTTAATTTATCATTTTGTTCCGTAACCATTTTTATGGTCTGCAAAGTGTCTGCATCATTTCCCGGGTGAGAGGCAGAATTATATAAATCAAGCTGTACCTGCATTAACGCTAATGGAGTACGCAGCTCATGTGCTGCATTTGCAGTAAACTGTCTCTGTATCTCAAATGCTTCCGACAGACGCTCAAGCATCTTATTATAAGAAATACCCAGCTGGTTCAGTTCCTTAACATTGTTTTCCTCTATTCTTGAATCCGACAGATTCTGAGCCTGTACCTCTTCAATTTTATCTGAAAACTCCCTGATTGGTCTGAGTGCATGCCCGCTTATAAAATAAGTGACGACACCTCCCAAAAGCGCCAGCAAAACCGTGATTATCAGACTGTTTCTTTTATAGTCGGCCTTATTATTGTACACCTGAATCGAAAATTCATCCGCAAACTCATCCCACTTATCGTCCGGTATGCTGATATATATTTCATCTGATTTGTTTCCTTTTTCATCCCCCTGTGACTCTACCGCATCCTGCAGAGAATCGATGTAATGCACACCATTTTTATAGACAAACATAGTCAGGCAGCCACATATAATAGCAATACACAATGTAGTAATGCACGTAAGTCTCCACTGTAGCGACATTCTTTTCATCTGTCAGACTCCTCCCGTATTTTATAGCCTTCACCTACCTTGTTCTGAATGGGATCATATCCCAGCTTCGCCTTAAGCTTTTTTCTAAGTGAAGACATATGTACCCTGATTGCTCCGCTAAAGCTGTCTGCCGTGGCATCCCACACATGCTCTATCAGCTCCTCCTGACTCACCGGTCTGCCTATATTGATAAGTAAATATTCCAAAATACCATTCTCTTTTCTTGTCAGTGGAACCGGCTCTTCCTTTGCATATGCCTCGCGTTTAATCGTATCAAACTTTATTTCTCCGCATTTAAGACATATATCATTCTGTACAAATTTCCTTCTTGTCAGGCTTCTGATACGTGCCTCAAGCTCCTGCAGATGGAATGGTTTTTCCATGTAATCATTTGCTCCTGCATCCAGTCCCTCTACCTTATCAGCAATCTGACCTCTTGCAGATAATATCAAAACCTTAGTTTCATCATTGTATTTTCTAAGCTCCTTAAGAAGTTCCATGCCATCCATCCCCGGCAGATTCAAATCCAAAACTATCAGATCATAATTCTCCGACAGTATACATTCAAGAGCCTCTTTCCCATCATAACAGGTATCCACCTCATAACCGGCAGCATACAGACTCTTTGCAACCATATCACATATTTGTTTCTCATCCTCAACAATTAATAATCTCAAAATGTTCTCCTGATTCTTAACAATAATTTTACAACCCATATTGTATAATACCAAAGTCAGCTGGTCAACAATACAACAAAAAGGAGCAACATTATGTTGAAATACCAAAAAACATGTCAAATCATTCTGCTTATCCTTGGTGTATCCATGATAAGCTATGGTGCAGTCAGAGGTGAGGCGGCTACAGTGCTTGGTAAAGCAATAAAACTATGTCTGGAGTGTGTCGGAATTGGATAAGGAGAAGAAATTACTATCAAGAAAACTGGCAAAAATACGTGGCTGGATACAGGCCGCAGCAACGCTGCTGACCAATATTCATATTCCAAATTTATTTAAGGGTAAAATATATCAGGGCAATGCAAAAACAGTATGCGTACCCGGATTAAACTGCTACTCCTGCCCTGCCGCGACAGGAGCCTGTCCAATAGGGGCATTTCAGGCAGTTGTCGGATCATCAAAATTTAAGTTTTCATACTACATAACCGGATTTTTTATTTTACTCGGTGTAACTCTCGGCAGATTTATATGTGGTTTTTTGTGCCCATTTGGATGGTTTCAGGATTTACTTCATAAAATCCCCGGAAAGAAATTATCCACAGCCAAACTAAAGCCTCTTAGGTACCTAAAATATGTCATTCTTATTGTTTTCGTTATACTTCTTCCGATGCTTGTAACGAACTCTATAGGAATGGGAGACCCGTTCTTTTGCAAATATATCTGCCCTCAGGGTGTTTTAGAGGGTGCTATACCGTTATCTATTGGAAATGCTGCTATCCGTTCTGCGCTGGGAAAGCTTTTTTCTTTCAAGTGTATGATTTTAATTGCAGTGATTGTACTAAGTATCTTATTTTACAGGCCCTTCTGTAAATGGATTTGTCCGCTTGGAGCAATCTACTCATTATTTAATAAGGTCAGCCTGCTCAAAATCACCGTTGATAGCAGCAAATGTGTCGGATGCGGTCAATGCTCAAAGGCATGTAAGATGGATGTGGATGTGTGTAAGACACCGGATCACCCCGAGTGCATACGCTGCGGTGACTGCATAAAGGTCTGTCCGAAGGACGCCATCTGCTACCGGTTTATGGGAAAATCATGTCAAAAAAATGACAACAGATAGCTATTAAACATTTTACTATTATTTTAAAGGAGAAATTACTCATGAAAAACAAATTATCATTTATTTCTATTTTTACACTCTGCATAGCATTATCACTTACAGCATGTGGCGTAAAGCAAGCTTCCACAACAGATTCTAAGAACACTCAGACTGAAGCCGGCTCAGAAGCATCCGGCAAATCAGATTCCAGGCTTGATGATTTATATCAGCAGGAAAATCAGCTTTTTGCAGATCACGCTGATGTGTGGAACAAGGCATTTGGCATGATGAACAAAAGTGCCGCCAATCCAAACGGAAATTATGCTGATTATCTTGCCGGTACCGTAGAATCAAACAAGAATTCATTCACAGACGATGAGCTTAAAACACTTAATGAGGATATTGAAACCATACGAAAAATCGAGGAACAGATAGCAGAGCTTGAAAACAAAAATACATCATCAGACGATAACAAGAAGGACAGCTCTAAAGCCTCATCTGTATTCAGTGATTTTTCCGGTGAGGATTTTGATGGCAATAAGGTTGATGACAGCCTGTTTTCCGGTAATGCAGTAACAGTCGTCAATTTCTGGTTTACCGGCTGCAAACCATGTGTCGCTGAATTATCCAAGCTTAACGAATTAAATGATGCTATCAAATCAATGGGCGGAGAAGTTGTTGGCATCAACACTGAGACCTTCGATGGCAATAAAACAGCTATCAAAGAGGCTGCCTCTGTTCTTGAAAGCCAGGGTGTCAAATATCGTAATCTGTCAATTGACTCCTCTAGTGCTGCCGGTAAATATGCCTCAGAAATCATGGCCTTTCCAACAACTATACTTGTTGACAGAAATGGCAATATTGTAGGCAAACCAATGCTCGGCGGAATTGATAACAAGGACAACTATGATGCCCTTATGAAGCAGATTCAGTCTGTAATTGATGCAGACAGCACAAATAAATAGAGGTCTGCATAAAAAAAGCTCCTGTGCATTGCACAGAGAGCTTTTTTTGAACATTACTATAATGTTGAAGTAAAAGCTGAGGAAATGGCTAAGAAGTATGATTGTCCCTTTGTGGATAATGAAATGCCTTATGGCAGAGGCCCGCAGGGACATCCGGTGATCGTGGATTATTTCTATCATGAGGAAATCCGAGGGTCAGAAAATACAGGAAAAAGAAATTGTTAAATAAAGCCTTAAATAGAACTAAAAACAGTAGGTGTCTTTTCAAATTACAATGGAGGGGAGATATATTTTGGCATTGACGAATTATGTTAAAAATGTTATTTAGTGTTGCATTTCCACATAGACTATGATATAGTGAACATATGAACAGATATTCATATGTTCATAAGATAATAACAGGAGGCGTTCAGACGTGAATACCGAGGAAAATAAGGCTCTGGAAGCAGAGGCAGAATGTTGTGAAAGTTTTCAAGTGCATAGTGATATGGTAGAGGCCGTGCGGTGTCATATGCCGGAAGATGAGCTGCTGGACAGTATTTCAGATACCTTTAAGGTATTTGGCGATAAGACGAGAATTAAAATACTGTATGTATTGCATACATGTGAGCTCTGTGTATGTGATATTGCACAGCTTCTGGATATGAACCAGTCGGCGATTTCCCACCAGCTGCGTGTGTTAAAGCAGGCAAAGCTGATTAAAAGCAGACGGGAAGGCAAATCTGTATTTTACTCGCTTGATGACTCTCATGTGCGAATGATTTTAAGCATGGGTATGGAACATGCAAAAGAACAAATATTATAATAAAAAGTAGAAAGGTGGAAAAAGTTATGAAAAAGAAATTTAAGTTACAGGATTTAGATTGTGCAAACTGCGCAGCAAAAATGGAGGATGCAATTAAGAAGATTGACGGTGTACAGGATGCAACTGTAAGCTTTATGACTCAGAAGATGACAATAGAAGCAGATGATGCACGCTTTGATGACATCATGAAGGAAGTTGTATCTGTATGTAAGAAAGTAGAACCGGATTGCGTTATTTTAATGTAGGAGTTGCGTATGACAGATAAGCAGAAAAAAGTTTTATACCGTATTATTGCTACAGCACTGCTGTATGCGGTGCTGCTTGTAATGGAACACATCGTAAAGCCTGCCTTTATGGAACAGTGGTATGTGACACTGGTATTATTTCTGATTCCGTATTTTGTAATCGGCTGGGACATTATGTACAAAGCAGTGAGAAATATATCACATGGACAGGTATTTGATGAAAATTTCCTGATGCTGATTGCAACAATTGGCGCGTTTGTGGTCGGAGAATATTCCGAAGGTGTTGCGGTAATGCTGTTTTATCAGGTCGGTGAACTGTTCCAGAGTTATGCAGTCAACCGTTCCAGACAGTCTATTACGCAGTTAATGGACATTTGTCCGGAATATGCCAATCTGGAAGAAGACGGCAAAGTCAGCCAGGTTGACCCGGATGATGTAGAAGTCGGCAGTATTATTGTTGTAAAGCCGGGTGAGCGTGTGCCGCTTGACGGGATTGTCATCGAGGGTGAATCCATGGTGGATACTTCATCCCTGACCGGTGAATCCGTGCCGCGCCGGGTGGCAAAAGACAGTGAGATTATCAGTGGCTGTGTGAATGGCAGTGGGCTGTTGCGTGTAAAGACGACAAAAGAGTTTGATGATTCTACCGTTACAAGAATCCTTGAACTTGTTGAAAATGCAAGCAGTAAGAAGGCAAAGGCAGAAAACTTTATTACAAAGTTTGCAAAATATTATACGCCGGTCGTTGTAATCGGTGCGCTGCTTCTGGCAGTGATTCCGCCGATAATCTTTGGTGGAAATTTCTTTGACTGGTTACAGAGAGCCTGCATTTTTCTTGTAATTTCATGCCCGTGTGCGCTGGTTATTTCAGTGCCGCTTAGTTTCTTTGGCGGAATCGGTGCGGCATCTGCGTCCGGTATTCTGGTAAAGGGCGGAAATTATCTGGAAGTGGCAGCAGATTTGGATACGATTGTATTTGATAAGACCGGTACGTTGACAAAGGGTGAATTTGAGGTCAATGAACTGCTGACGGCAGACGGCGTGTCCGAGGCGGAACTGCTTGAAGCTGCCGCATATGCGGAAAATTTTTCAGATCATCCGATTGCTGCTTCAATTAAGCGTGCATTTGCAAAGGAAGGAAATGAAATTGCCGCAGAGCGCATTTCTGATGTAAAGGAAGTGGCAGGTCACGGTATCCGCATCCTGCTTGACGGTGCAGAAGTATTTGCGGGAAATGAAAAGCTGTTAAGTGACAACAGCATTGCGGCAGTACCGACTGAAAAGCCGGGAACGGTTGTTTATGTGGCAAAGAGCGGCAGCTATATGGGCTGTGTAATTATTTCAGATACGATTAAGCCGGAAGCAAGGCAGGCAATTAAGAGCTTAAAGCAGGCAGGTGTAAAGCAGACGGTTATGCTTACGGGCGACCGCAAAAAAGCGGGGGAAGCCGTTGCAAAGGAACTTGGAATCGATACGGTTTATACCCAGCTTTTACCGGCAGATAAGGTGGCAAAGGTTGAGGAACTGTTAGCACAACACACGGATGGAAAAGGCAAGGTTGCCTTTGTCGGTGACGGTATTAACGATGCGCCGGTGCTTTCCAGAGCGGATATCGGTATTGCAATGGGCAGTATGGGTTCCGATGCGGCGATTGAAGCGGCGGATATTGTGCTTATGGACGATGACACCACAAAGATTGCCAAGGTTGTAACAATTGCAAGAAAGACTCTTGTGATTGTAAGACAGAATATCGTATTTGCACTGGCGGTAAAGGCATTTATCCTGATTCTCGGTGCATTTGGACTTGCCAATATGTGGGAAGCGGTATTTGCAGATGTCGGTGTATCTGTGATTGCGATTTTAAATGCGATGCGTATGCTGCGTGTAAAATAAAGCTTTCATTAAGCTTTAATTAAACTTTAATAAAATTTGTGTTCTTTTCCAGACATCTATTGCACAATGAATTAAAGTGTATTATAGTGAAACCTCGATTAGGAAAAATGGAGGAAAAGAACAATGAGAAATTTTAAGAAGCTTGCACTTGTTGGTGCATTTGCAGTAGTAACAGCATTTTCCGTAACAGCATGCGGTTCATCAAACGGCACAACACAGGAAGCAACAACTGTTGACAGCCAGGCAGAACAGGACAGCAAGAGAGCAGCTTACAGAGAAGAACAGTCAAGACTTGCAGAGTCTAAGGCAGCAGCTGCTGCAGAAGCAGAAGGCACAGCAACAGAAGCTGCAAAGTAATATAAATAAAATCGGCGGACAGCCGGAACAGGGGACAGCAGCACGCAGCGGCGTGGGGTTGTCCCCTGTTTGCATTTTGAATGTACAAATAAATTGACAAATAATTAGCAAAAAGATATTATTATAATAAATATAGTAGTGAATGTGAATCAATTTAACAAAATAATTTTTTATAGTACTCTGAAAAAGTACGTATTACGACAGAGGGTAATGAAAATGAAAAGAAAAATGGGCTTAGTAATAGTTTCAATGCTTATTTGTAGTTGTGCTTTTGCCGGTTGCGCAGAAAAAAACGATGCGACTGCGACAACGACTTCAGAGATAGAGAAAACACAGACAGAGTATCAATGGGACACAACATTGAGGGGAAGTCTGTTTATCGGTGAAAATCAATTTGGATATAAAGGTTATTCAAAGAATATAAAATATTCGGAAATCTTTACGGAAGCAGATGATGTAAAGAAGAATACAACAGGTGCAAATAAGTACAGTGCGACGGTTCGTGAAGCACAGAAGTTTTCCGATTTTTCAACAGGAAATGTAGCTGAAAAATATATTTTTTCTACGGAAGATGATTTGTTAAATGCAGTTGTTGTTATCTTAACACCGGACAGTGGAGAAGCGTGGAGCAATTTTAATGAAAGGGCGGCAGAAGCATTTCAGACAGTTTTTGCGGGAAAAACGATTCAAAAACAGGAATCTACAGCAAAGGAAGACGGAATTGCAATTATGGGAAACTGGCAGGTAAAAGATGACAGTGGGAACAGTATTACGATAGAATTTGGCAGTGAAATAGATATTACGGTAAAGTTTAACTAAGCCGGGAAATAAGGGGACAGTCCTGCGCAGTGGCGTGGGGCTGTCCCTTGACTTTGTCTGTAAAAATATGGTACTATATACATTGTCTGCGGGTATGGCGGAATTGGCAGACGCGCCAGATTTAGGTTCTGGTGGGAGACCGTGCAGGTTCAAGTCCTGTTACCCGCATTAAAATAATAATTAAGTGAGATAAAGACGGCGGTATCGAAATATAAAGATGTCGCCGTTTTGTTATTTTTAAATTTTAAAAACTTATAAAAAGTTTATAGATTTATCCGGTAAAAAGTGGATTTTTGACTTGAAATATAGTAGTATATGTAATATAGTATTTAATACTATGTAATGCAGATTGACATTACACGATGTGAAGTTAATGTGATACACGGAAATGAGGATGAATTATGGAATATAAAATTATAGCAGACGGGGCATGTGATCTTTACGGTGAAAATGCAGATAAAATCGGAGTTCAGATTGTACCGTTTTATGTTGCGTTTGAGGAAAATGTATATAAAAAAGAGGGTGCGGAAATTGAAGTCCGCCACTTCTATAAAGAAATGGTAGAAAATCCGACGGTTTTCCCAAAGACGTCCATGCCGTCTGTACAGGACTATGTAGATGTTTTTACACCGATTGTTAAAGCAGGCGAGGGCGTGCTTTGTATCTGTATTACCACAAAGTTCAGCGGCTCTTATAATTCAGCGGTCAATGCCAGAAATATGCTCTTGGAAGATTATCCAGATGCAAAGATTGAAGTGATTGATTCTACATTAAATACGGTTGAGGAAGGAATTTTTGTCAGGGAAGCTGCGCGGATGAAAGCGGCAGGACTTTCGCTGGAAGAAAGTGTGCAGGCACTGGAACGGATTAAATCAACCGGCAGAATTATCTTTACGGTAGGCAGTCTGGATTATCTGATTCACGGCGGAAGAATCGGCAAGGTGCTTGGCGGTGCGGTCAATATGCTCGGCATTAAGCCGATGATTGTCATGCAGGACGGCGAGATTTTCTCAAGCGGCATGGCAAGGGGCAGAAAGAAATCCATTGACAAACTGCTCGTGCAGATTAAAGAGCATTTTACGAAAAACAACCTCAATGCCAATGATTATGAAATTGTGGTGGGTTACGGTTACGACTATGATGAAGCGGTGTCCTTCAGGGACAGACTGCTGGAATCCGTGAAAGAATATTCGGATATTACATCAATCGACATTTATCAGATAGGTGCAACAGTCGGCGTGCATACAGGACCGTATCCGCTGGGTGTCGGACTGTTAAAGAAATATGATGCATAAGGCAGAACGGAAAATGTATGCTGATAACTGAAAGGCATATCGGGCAGAACGAACAAAACAGGCAGTGCCGCAGGAGAATTCTAAAAAGAAAAGTCCTGCGGCACTTTTTGTATAAAAGAAGACTGGACAACCATGCTTTCGGGTGCTATACTCACATTGCAAACAAATATATAACAAATAATGAAATATATAACACGAGGAGATTATTATGGAACTGGCGTTGATTACAGTGAAACAGGTGGTTGTTTTATTTATTTTGATTTTTGCGGGATTTGTCTGCGTAAAGACCAAAGCGGTTAAAATGGAAGGGAAAAAAGCATTTTCGGATTTACTCTTATATCTGATTGTACCGGCAATGGTTATCAATTCGTATATGATGGAATTTAATATTGACATTCTCCATAATCTCTTGAAAGCGTTTGAACTTAGTATTTTACTGCTGCTTATCGGACTTTTTATTACGCTGGCATTGACGGCAAAGCACAAAAGCCCGGATTTGCCGATTATGCGGTTTGCCTGCATTTTTTCAAATGCGGCATATATGGGATTTCCACTGATTCAGGCGCTGTTTGGTTCGGAAGGACTGCTTTATGCCAGTGCATTTGTGACGGTTTATAATATTTTACTGTGGACGGCCGGATACGGCATTGTCAGTAAAAAGGTTCGTGCAAAAGAGGTTTGGCGTACAATCTTTACCAATCCGGTATTGATTTCGGTTGCGGCAGGACTGCTCATTTATCTGTGCCAGATTCCCGTGCCGGACATTATAAAACAGCCAATCAGCCTGATTGGCAATATGAATACCCCGCTGTCGATGTTTATTACCGGCATGATTATTGCGGGAAGTGACATAAAAGGACTGGTTTATAATAAAAATATATGGTATATTATTCTGGTGCGCCAGCTGGTGATTCCGGCGGTGTGCTTTGGCGTATTTTCGCTGTTTCATGTGACAGGCATGGCGGCGCAGGTGGTGCTTTTGCTGGAAGCCTGCCCAAGTGCAGCGATTACGTCTGTGTTTGCAGTGCAGTTTCAGTACGATGAAAATCTGGCGGCAGGAGCGGTGGTTATCACTACATTTTTAAGTATCCTGACACTGCCGGTCTGCGCAATGCTGCTGACAGTTTAAATAAAGAAATGGAGAAAAGGAACAAGAGATGAAATCAAAATGGAAACTATTTTTTCCGTGCTATTTTGCATTTTTTGTAAATGGTGCGATGGTGCTTCTGGTAGGGGCAATCCTGCCATATCTGATTGAAGAAGCGGGTATCAGCTACAGTGTGGCGGGCGGACTGCTCTCTGCATTTGCCATCGGAAATCTGCTGGCAAGCTTTGTAAATCCGCCGCTTGCGGGTAAAATCGGCAGAAAGGCAACGATTGTGAGTATGTCGGCATTGATTCCGCTGATGTGGCTTATAATTACATGGATTCCGCCGGTGCCGGTATTATATGCGGCATTTGTACTGCTCGGTATCGGCAGGGGTTCGGTCAGCATTATCAACAATGCGGTTGTCAACGATAATTCGGATGGAAAACCGGCAGCGTTAAATCTTTTACATATGACATTTGCAGTCGGTGCATTTTTATCGCCGTTTTTAACATCACTGTATATCGGTGCAGGCATGGGCTGGCGTGCGGTTGCGTACACGGTTGTTACAGGTTCGGCGCTTGCCTGCCTGTTTTATGCATTGATGGAGCTGGATTATAACTGGCCGAAGGAATCCAAAAAGGCACAGCAGGAAAATAAGGAGCAGTCGAAAGAAACATTTTATAAAAATCCTGTATTTTATATTATGGGATTTCTACTGTTTTTGTATCTGGGACTGGAAAACTGTGTCAACGGCTGGTTTGTAACGTATTTTAAGAGTATGGGCATTATGAGCAGTGCGTATGCGACAAATCTTGTATCTGTCACATGGATTATGGTAATGCTCGGAAGGCTGCTTACGGCAAAGCTTTCCACAAAAATTGATAAAAATAAGCTGATTTTTTCATATTGTATTGCTACAGCCGCATTTTTTATCCTGTTATTAGCGACACACAATCTTGCAGTCATTACCGTAGCGATTGCGGGACTCGGATTTTTCTTTGCGGGCATTTATCCGACCAGCGTATCCAGCGCCGGTGCGGTACTAAAAGGCTCAAACACAGGAATGTCCATGTTTCTTGCGATTGCAGCACTCGGCGGTATCGTAACACCGCAGATTGTCGGCGTGCTGGCAGATTCTTTTGGCATGACGGCGGCAATTTTGGTGCTGTTGTTTAATGCGGCAGGCATGTTTGTATTGTCATTGGTGAATTTAAAGGTAAACAGTAAAAGCAGACTGTTTTGATGACAGATGAGAAATCGCCTGCGCGAATTTCTCATCGTCACTTCGCGATATAAAATCACTCAGTATGGAGGGTATATGGAATATAAAATTGAAAATGAATTTTTAGAGGCGGTGGTTTGCAGTAAGGGCTGCGAACTGGTTTCCGTAAAGACCAAAAAGGACGGCGCAGAGCATATCTGGCAGGGGGATCCCGATGCGTGGAAGCGCCATGCGCCGGTGCTGTTTCCGTTGGTCGGAAAGTATAAGGACAACAAAACAGAATATCAGGGAAAGACGTATGAAATGTCCCAGCACGGTTTTGCACGGGATATGGAATTTGTACCGGTGTCAAAGACGAAAGATTCGATTGTGATGAATTTAACAGATACCAAGGAAACACTTGAAAAGTATCCGTTTCATTTTGAATTACAGTGCAGTTTTACGTTAAAGGGCAGCAGTATTGAAGCAGGATGGAAGGTCATCAATTCCGATGCGGAAACGATGTATTTCAGCATTGGCGGACATCCGGCATTTATTTGTGACGACAGACAGTCGATGGCAGGCTGTGAAGTGGTTTTTGGGACGGAAAATCCCGTATTATCCTATAAGCTGTTAAATACAGACGGTTTGGTGGAAAATGAAGCGCATGAAATGAAGCTGGATGAAAGCAAAGTCACCGTCACGGAAGACTTTTTTGACAAAGACGCATATATTTTTGAAAACAGCGGCTGTCATGAGGTCTCAATTCGGGCAGACGGTAAAGCGGCTGTCACCGTGACCTTTGATGCGCCGGTATTCGGGCTGTGGTCGCCGGTCGGTAAAAAAGTGCCGTTTATCTGCATTGAGCCGTGGTACGGCAGAGCCGATGCGGCGGATTTTGACGGAAACCTTCAAAAACGTGCATGGCAGAATGAATTAGAACCGGGAAAAATTTTTGAAAAAGAGTATACAATCGCATTTTAAGTATATAATAAATACAAGGCAAAGGCAGAATTGTAAAGAAATATTTACGGTTCTGCCTTTTTTTTGTGCAAAATACACTAAAAACGGTCAAATTTTTTGCGGTTTTGGCTGATTGATTTTGACCGAATTTGACGGTATAATCAGATTAACAAAAGGAACAGTGAATGAACAATTAAAAAGGCAGCGCAGGACGTTTGCAGAATGGAGAAGAATATGATTTATACAGTGACGTTGAACCCTTCGCTGGATTATATCGTTTCTGTAGAGCATTTTAAACTGGGGCTGACAAACAGAACCGGTTTTGAACAGATTCTGCCGGGTGGCAAAGGCATTAATGTGTCAATTGTGTTAAAGAATCTCGGAATTGCCAGTACGGCACTGGGATTTACGGCAGGCTTTACAGGGGATGAAATTATCCGTGAACTGGAAAATACCGGAATTTCACAGGAGTTTATCCGGCTGGAGGAAGGCATTTCAAGAATTAATGTAAAGTTAAGGTCCATTGACGGAACGGAAATCAATGGCAGAGGCCCTGAGATTAAAAAGGAACGGTTAAAGGAACTGACGGACCGGCTGTGCCGGTTACAGCGGGGAGATGTATTATTTTTGTCCGGCAGCATTCCCGTATCGGTGCCGGAAAATATTTACAGCACGATTATGCAACAGTTGAAAGACAAAGGTGTGATGATTGTTGTTGATGCGACAAAAGATTTACTGATGAATGTACTTCCATATCACCCATTTTTAATTAAACCCAATAATCATGAATTAGGAGAAATATTTGGCGTAGAATTAAAGACAAGGCAGGAAGTTGTGCCATACGGAAAGAAACTTCAGGAACTTGGCGCGGAAAATGTACTGATATCCATGGCAGGAGAAGGGGCTGTACTGATTACAAAGCACGGTGCGGTTTACAAAAAGGAAGCACCGGAAGGAAAACTGGTAAACGGCGTTGGTGCAGGGGATTCTATGGTGGCAGGATTTATGGCAGGATGGCTTGAAAAACAGGATTATGAATATGCATTTCATATGGGGATGGCGGCAGGAAGCGCCAGTGCATTTTCAGAAAATCTGGCGACAAAAGCAGAAATTCAGGCAGTATATGAGCAGGTAACAAGGATAAATTTACAGGAACAGACAGGAGGGATTTTATGAGAATTACGGATTTACTTGATGCAAGAAGCATTTCCTTACAGGCAGTACCGGGGAATAAGGAAGAAGCACTCAATCAGGCAGTAGAACTGATGACACAGCGGGGAAATATTTCAGATAAAGCAGCATACCGCAGACAGGTTGGGGAACGTGAAAAGGAAAGTACAACGGGAATTGGTGAAGGCATTGCGATTCCACATGGGAAATGTGCAGCGGTATCTGCTCCGGGACTGGCAGCGATGGTGATTCCGGGTGGTGTGGATTTTGATTCGTTAGACGGAGAACCGGTTACACTGCTGTTTTTGATAGCAGCACCCGATACAGAAGACAATATCCATTTGGATGTACTCGGTAAGCTGTCCATGCTGTTAATGGATGAAGAATTTACACAGCGGTTACGCGGTGCGGGCAGTGTAGAAGAATTTATAAAAATTATTGACGAAGCAGATGAAGAAAAAGCGGGAATTGAAGAACGGCTTGAAACAGCAGGAGAAACCCAAAAGAGCAGAGAAGGCAGCGTAAAGATTCTGGCAGTAACATCCTGCCCGACAGGAATTGCACATACGTACATGGCAGCAGAGGGGCTTGAAAAGGCGGCAAAAGGGAAAAACTGCACGATTAAAATCGAAACGCGGGGTTCGGGCGGTGCTAAAAATGTGCTGACAGAACAGGAAATCAAGGAAGCCGATTGTATTATCGTGGCGGCAGATGCCAAAGTGCCGATGACACGTTTTAACGGCAAAAAAGTGATTGAGTGTCCGGTATCAGACGGTATCAGTAAGGCAGATACATTAATTGACCGGGCAATAAAGGGGGACGTTTCCATATACCATGCGGGGGAAGAAGAGCAGGAACCAAAAAATGAAGCAAAAGGCGGGATTGCACATCAGATTTATACACAGTTAATGAACGGTGTATCGCATATGCTTCCATTCGTAGTCGGTGGCGGAATCTTAATTGCCATTGCATTTTTAATTGATGGTCTGTGTGTGGATGTCGGTGCATTGACCGCAGAACAGCGTTCTAATTTCGGTACGATTACACAGGCGGCAGCACTGTTTAAAGGTATCGGTGGTGTTGCCTTCGGATTTATGCTTCCGGTGCTGGCAGGGTATATCGGCATGGCAATCGGGGACAGACCGGCGCTGGCAGTCGGTTTTGTCGGTGGCATGATGGCGGCAAACGGAAAATCGGGATTCCTTGGCGCACTGGTTGCAGGCTTTGCGGCAGGATACATTATTCTGGGACTGAAAAAGCTTTGTGTGAAACTGCCGGAAACAATTGAAAAACTGACACCGGTATTGATTTATCCGGTAGCGGGTATTTTAATCATCGGACTGCTTATGCAGTTTATTGTAGAACCGGTGATGGGCGGCATTAATACAGGATTAAACAGTGCGTTAACCGGCATGAGCGGCACAAGCAAGATAGCACTCGGATTTATTCTTGGCGGCATGATGGCGGTTGATATGGGCGGCCCGTTTAACAAAGCGGCATATGTATTCGGTACGGCATCCATTATTGCAGGCAACTATGATATCATGGCGGCAGTTATGATTGGCGGTATGACACCGCCGTGTGCAATCGCACTGGCAACAATGTTGTTCCCGAACAAGTTTACAAAGCAGGAGCGGGAAGCAGGACCGACCAACTTTATTATGGGACTGGCATTTATTACCGAAGGTGCAATTCCTTATGCAGCATCCGACCCCCTGCATGTCATACCGGCATGTGTCATTGGTTCGGGGATTGCAGGAGCAATGTCTATGGCATTCAAATGTACACTGATGGCACCGCACGGCGGCATCTTTGTCGTACCGGTAATCGGGAATCCGTGGATGTATCTGATTGCACTGGTTGTCGGAATGGCGGTTTCAACGGTGTTACTCGGAGTATTAAAGAAAAAGGTAAGATAGAAAAGGCGATAAGTGTGAAAAATCACACTGATGTGCTGATTTTTCACACAGCACTTTGCTTTTGAGCAAAAACAAAGTGCTATGGTGGCAGATGAGAAATCGCCTGCGCGAATTTCTCACCGCCGCTTCGCAACAAGTTGCTCAGAAAAGGAGAATATTATGAAAGAATTTCAGTACACAATTACAGATCCGGAAGGGATTCATGCAAGACCGGCAGGAGAGCTGGTTAAGGCGGCAAAGGCATTTACAAGCAGTATTAAGATTGTAAAAGACGGAAAAGAAGGCGACTGCAAAAAGATTTTTACGGTTATGGCACTGGCAGTAAAAAAAGACAATGAAGTGACAATCCGTATTGAAGGTGAAGACGAAGATGCCGCATTTACGGCAATGGAAAAATTCATGAAAGAAATGCTTTGATTTAAAGTGTGCGGATTAAGGAGGTGCGGCGATGCGTGTATATAGTGGAAAAAGTGTTTTTGGCGGCATTGCAATCGGAACAATACAGGTTTATAAAAAAGGGGAACAGCAGGTCAAAAGAAGAAAGATTGAAGATGTTCCCGCAGAAATCGGACGGTATCGCACGGCAAAGCAGACAGCGTTAGAACAGCTTCAGAATCTATATGACAAAGCGTTAAAAGAAGTCGGACAAGCCAATGCGGCAATTTTTGAAATTCATCAGATGATGTTAGAAGATGACGACTACAATGAATCCGTAGAAAATATCATTGAAACGCAGAGGGTCAATGCAGAATATGCCGTCGCCGTAACCGAAGATAACTTTGCGCAGATGTTTGCTTCCATGGAAGATGAATATATGCGTGGAAGGGCGGCTGACGTGCGGGACATTTCCGAGCGGCTGGTATCGGTGTTGAGCGGAAACGCAGGCGGCGGTGTGCAGACCGAAGAACCGGTCATTATTGCGGCACAGGACCTTGCACCGTCAGAAACCGTGCAGATGGATAAGCAGAAGGTGCTTTCCTTTGTGACAATAGACGGTTCTATGAATTCCCATACGGCGATTCTTGCAAGAACCATGGGAATCCCGGCACTTGTTGGTGCGTCAGTTCCGCTTGACGATACGATTGACGGCAGGCTTGGCATCGTAGACGGAGTCAGCGGTGTGCTTTATGTAGAGCCGGATGAGGAAACACTGGCGAAGATGAAAGAAAAGCAGGCACAGCAGGAAGAACAGAAGCGGCTTCTTGAATTATTAAAAGGCAGGGAAAATAAGACATTAGACGGAAAGGCCATACAGCTGTATGCCAATATCGGAAACAGCAAAGATCTGGCGGCTGTGCTTCAAAATGATGCAGGGGGTATCGGATTATTCCGCAGTGAATTTATCTATCTGGAGCGGGAAGATTTTCCGACGGAGGAAGAACAATTTCAGATTTATAAGACGGTTGTACAGACAATGGCAGGAAAACGTGTTATTATTAGAACACTGGATATCGGTGCAGATAAACAATGTGAATATTTTCACATGGATAAAGAGGACAATCCGGCAATGGGGTGTCGCGCAATCCGCATCTGCCTGACACGTCCGGAAATTTTTAAAACACAGCTGCGGGCATTGTTTCGGGCAAGCGCCTTTGGAAAACTGGCAATTATGTATCCGATGATTACCAGTGTGAAAGAAGTGCGGGCAGTTAAACAGATTGTTTCAGAGGTAAAAGAAGAATTAGACCGGCAGGGCATTGAATACAATACGCCGGAACAGGGCATTATGATTGAGACTCCGGCGGCAGTTATGATTAGTGATGAGCTGGCAAAAGAAGTTGATTTTTTTAGTATCGGAACGAATGACCTGACACAGTATACACTGGCAATTGATCGTCAGAATACAAAACTGGAAGCATTTTACGATGCACATCATCCGGCAGTTTTAAAGATGATTGAAATGACGATTGCCAATGCACATAAGGCAGGAATCTGGGTGGGAATCTGCGGTGAACTGGGCGCAGATACGAAGCTTACGAAAGAATTTCTTGCAATGGGAGTTGATGAACTCTCTGTTTCACCGGCAAAAATTCTGCCGGTGAGAAAGGTCATTCTGGAAACAGATGTAGAAGCATACCGCAGAGGAAAGCAGGAGTAGTCATGTTGACAGAACAGCGTTATGAGATGATATTAAATCTGCTGGAAGAAAACAAAAGCGTTACCGTAACACAGATTAAGGAACTGCTTCATATTTCAGAGTCTACGGCACGCCGGGACATTACGGCACTGCATCAGGCAGGAAAGCTGATAAAGGTTTTCGGTGGCGCAGTGGCGCTGGAGGGTGAAGTGATTTCAAGGGAACCAACCGTACAGCAGAAGGAAAATGTAAACAAAGAGCAGAAAATACGCATTGCAAAGTATGCGGCATCGCTGATTGAGCCGGATGATTTTGTGTTTATTGATGCGGGAACAACCACGGCATATATGATTGACTATATTACACAGAAAAATGCCACGTATGTGACCAATGCAGTATTACATGCGAGAAGACTTGCTGCGGCGGGATTCCGGGTGTTTTTAACCGGCGGCGAATTAAAGGGCAGTACGGAGGCACTGATCGGAACAGAAGCAGTCGGAGCATTACAGCGGTATCATTTTGTCAAAGGTTTTTTCGGTGTAAACGGCATCACCGTAAAATGCGGATTTACAACACCGGATATTCATGAAGCTTCGGTGAAGAAAGCGGCGGTGACACAGTGCCGTAAATGCTACATACTGGCAGATTCGGAAAAATTCAACCGTGTCAGTCCGGTGACCTTTGCACCGTTTTACGGTGCAAAGATTATAACGGACAGCATTCCAATGGAATATGCGGAGTACAAAAACATTGTAAAATGCGGGTAAAGCCGAAGAATCTTAAATAAAAATATCTTCCGGAATCAGAATATAAAGCTGGTTCCGGAAATTTTTTTATAAATGAATTGTATGCAATTGAGAACTGTACAAAAACGTACCGGATGTTGTATGATAAAAGCAGTTTGTTACAGAAAACAACGCAGTCAGAAACGGCAGAGAGAGAGGTCATCATGAGTAGATATACTAAAAATGATATTTTCAGAATGGTAGAGGAAGAAGACGTTGAATTTATCCGTTTACAGTTTACGGATATTTTCGGCGTGTTAAAAAATATTGCAATTACGTCCAGCCAGCTTGAACGTGCATTAAATAACCAGTGTATGTTTGACGGCTCGGCTGTGGAAGGCTTTGTGCGGATTGAAGAATCTGATATGTATTTGTATCCTGATTATGACACATTTGAAATCTTTCCGTGGCGTCCGCAGCAGGGAAAGGTCGCAAGACTGATTTGCGATGTCTATACGGTGGACGGAAAGCCGTTTCAGGGTGACCCAAGAAATGTATTAAAGAGAGCCATTCAGGAGGCAGCAGATATGGGTTATGTCTTTGATGTCGGACCGGAATGTGAATTTTTCTTATTCCATACTGATGATAACGGACTGCCGACAACGCTGACCCATGAAAAGGGCGGTTATTTTGATTTGGGACCGATTGATCTGGGGGAAAATGTAAGACGTGATATGATTCTGACACTTGAAGATATGGGCTTTGAAATCGAAGCTTCCCACCACGAGGTTGCGCCGGCACAGCACGAGATTGACTTCCGCTATGATGAAGCGTTAATTACGGCGGATAACATTATGACCTTTAAACTGACGGTCAAGACGATTGCTAAAAGACACGGTCTGTATGCAACCTTTATGCCAAAACCGAAATACGGCATCAACGGTTCGGGTATGCACGTGAATATGTCCCTTGCAACATTGGACGGCAGAAACATTTTTACAGATGAAAATGATGAACGCGGACTCTCGGAAGATGCGTATCATTTTATTGCGGGACTGATGGCGCATGCAAAGGGCATGACGGCAATTACCAATCCACTGGTCAATTCTTATAAAAGACTGGTACCTGGCCACGAAGCGCCGGTTTATATCGCATGGTCGTCTGTTAATAGAAGTCCGTTAATCCGTATCCCTGCAGGCAGGGGCGAAACAACCCGTGTGGAATTAAGAAGTCCGGATCCGGCAGCCAATCCGTATCTTGTACTGGCGGCATGTCTTGCGGCAGGCTTGGACGGTATTAAAAGAAAGCTTACCGTGCCGGACAGCGTAGACTGCAATATTTTTGAGATGACACAGGAGGAACGTGATAAGGCAGGCATTGAAAAGCTGCCGGAAAATCTTTACGAAGCGATACAGTGCATGCAGGAAGATAAAGTTATCTGTGATGTTTTAGGAGAACATATTGTATCCAAATACACCGAAGCCAAGTTAAAAGAGTGGAATGATTACCGCACCCGGGTTTCCCAGTGGGAATTAGACGAATACCTGTACAAGTTCTAAGCAGGAATAAAGACAGCCAATACAGTAAAAACGGAGGAAAGGAAAATGGCAACACTGATTGTAGCATTTCCTAAGTTAGAAGAAGCAAAAGCTGTCAGAAATCTTTTGGTCAGGAGGGGCTATGAAGCCGCTTCGGCGTGTACCTCTGGTGCGCAGGCAATCAATATGGCAGACCGTCTGTCAGATGGAATTATTATCTGCGGATATAAGCTTTCAGATAATATGCTGTATTCCGAACTGTATGAGTATAAGCCGAAAAGCTTTGAAATGCTGCTTGTAGCATCAAAAAATCTGTGGGATGACTGTCAGGATAATGATATTGTCTGTGCGGCAATGCCGATTAAAGTCAATGACCTGATTAATACGATTGAAATGATGCTTCAGGTACAGGTGCGCAGGCGGAAAAAGAAACGCATGCAGCCGAAACGCCGCAGCCCGCAGGAGCAGAAAGTGATTGATGATGCAAAAGCAATCCTGATGGAAAAAAACAATATGACAGAACCGGAGGCATTCCGCTATATTCAGAAATGCAGTATGGACAGTGGAAACACAATGGTAGAATCCGCTTCAATGGTAATAGGAATTTATTCAGAATAAATATATCAGAAATGTGGAGAAGTGTGAACAAGCCATAAATCTAAGCTTGTTCATATGGAGATTTGTTTCTGAGCGAAAACAAATCTCCCTGATTGCAGATGAGAAATCGCCTGCGCGAATTTTTCATCGCAGCTTCGCGACAAAGTCGCTCAGAAATGAGGAGTAGTATGAAATTTACAAAAATGCAGGGAGCAGGAAATGATTATGTCTATGTGGACTGTACCCAAAATGAATTAAAAAACGCGTCAAAAGTGGCAGTTGCGGTCAGCGACAGACATTTCGGAATCGGTTCGGATGGACTGATTCTGATAAAAAAATCCGACAAAGCAGATTTCTTTATGGAAATGTATAACGCGGACGGTTCACAGGGCAGCATGTGCGGCAACGGTATCCGCTGCGTCGGCAAATATGTATACGACAACGGACTGACAGATAAGACGGAAATTACCGTGGAAACGTTATCCGGTATTAAGATATTACAGCTTTATCCGGGCAGTGATGGCAAAGTAAAGACGGTCAAGGTCAATATGGGTGCGCCGATATTACAGCCGGAACAGATTCCGACTGACATTCATGCTTTTAAAAATGCAGAAGCCCTTAAAAATGTGGACAAGCTTGTTGCACAGCCAATCAGCGTAGACGGAAAAGACTACGAAGTGACCTGTGTATCCATGGGAAATCCGCATGCAATTGTTTATTTAGATAAAAATGTGGATTTAAAAGCATTTGAACTGGAAAAAATCGGTCCGATGTTTGAAAATCATCCGGCATTTCCGGACAGGGTAAATACTGAATTTATTCAGGTGTGCGACAGTGAAAACTTAAATATGCGTGTGTGGGAGCGCGGCTCCGGCGAAACGTTTGCCTGCGGCACAGGTGCGTGTGCAAGCCTTGTGGCAACCGTGTTAAACGGCTTGTGTGATGATACTGCTACACTGCATTTGTTAGGCGGCGATTTAAAAATTACATGGGATAAGAAAGAAAATACCGTATATATGGAAGGGCCGGCAGAAACGGTATTTACGGGAGAATGGCAGTTAAAGGAGGAAAATTAAAATGATGGCAGAACAGAATATGCAGGAATTTATTGAAGTGCTTTCCTCTAAGGCAGCAGTACCGGGTGGCGGCGGCGCATGTGCATATGTGGCGGCAGCAGGTATGGCACTTGGCGCGATGGTTGCCAATCTGACAACCGGCAAGAAAAAGTATGCGCAGTATCAGGAAGAAATCGAAGAACTCTTATCAAAGGCGGAACAGCTTTCTAAAGAATTGATGACATATATGGATAAGGATGCCGAAAGCTTTGAACCGCTTTCAAAAGCTTACGGACTTCCAAAAGACACAAAAGAACAGCAGGAATATAAAGAAGAGGTTATGGAAAAGGCATTAAAAGAAGCGAGCCTGACCCCGGTTGCCTTAATGGAAAAGATATTGGATGCATTAAAAATCCTAGAACGGTTGTCCGTTGTGGGAAGCCGTCTTGCCATCAGTGATGTCGGCGCAGGTGTACAGCTTTGCAAGGCTGCATTAAACGGCGCTTCTTTAAATGTATTTATCAATACAAAGCTGATGAAAGATACAGAAACGGCAGAAGAATTAAACACAAGAACTGATGCACTGTTAATTGAAGGCAATGAACTGGCAGACAGAATTTATGAAGAAGTCGTGGATGCGATAAGATAATTGGATTTGCAGGCGGTACAACAGAAATGTAGGGATAAAGTATTGCCTATGGATACGGAACTAAAAAAAGGTTTGGAAAAGAGGAAACATGGAATTATTAAAGGGAATAGATGTTGCAAATGCAATCAATGAAAAATTAATCAAAGAAAGTGCAGATATGGGCGGCAGAGTACCGAAGCTTGCCATCATCCGTGTCGGTGAGCGTCCGGATGATATGTCTTATGAGCGCGGTGCAACCAAGAAAATGGAAAAGGTAGGTTTTGCCTGTGAATCCTTCGTTTTCCCGGAAACCATCGAAAATGAAGCCTTTCAGAAAGAATTTGATGCAATCAATGATAATCCGCAGATTGACGGTATTTTACTGCTTCGTCCGCTTCCAAAACACTTAGATGAAGAAGCGGTGGTGGACAGGATTTCCCCGGAAAAGGATTTAGACGGCATTTCCCCGGTCAATTTAGCCAAGGTTTTTGCAGGGGATAAGACAGGCTTTGCACCGTGTACGGCAGAGGCAGTTGTTGAAATGCTGGATTTTGCGGGAATTGATGTCACAGGGAAAAGAGTCACGGTTGTCGGCAGAAGCCTTGTAATTGGGAAACCGGTATCCATGCTGTTGTTAAAAAAGAATGCGACAGTCACAATCTGCCATACAAAGACAAAGGATATGAAAGAAGAATGCCGCAGGGCAGACATTTTAGTAGCAGCGGCAGGTGTCGCAAAGATGATTAACGCAGAGTATGTCGGCAAAGGTGCCGTTGTGATTGATGTGGGTATTAATGTGGATAACAACGGAAAATTATGCGGCGATGTGGATACAGACGGTATTTCTTCGCTTGCATCCGTGGCAACACCGGTTCCGGGCGGGGTAGGTTCGGTTACAACATCGGTGCTTGCAAAGCATTTGTTACAGGCAGCAAAAGAAAACAGATAAAAATTACAAAAAGTGAAAGGTTATGGCATGAAAGTTGCAATTTGCGATGATAGTGAACAGGATATTGCAGATCTGAAAGAAAAACTATTAAAAATCATTGAGGGACAGATAGAAAATTGTGAAATTCATGTATATACGGATGTTACAAAGTTCTTAAAAGAGATTCATACAATTTCTTTTGATGGAATATTTTTGGATATTGATATGCCGCAGATGACAGGAATACAGGCAGCACAGCAGGTCAGGGAGGTTTTGCCGGATGTTGGACTGATTTTTGTGTCGTCCTGTGAAAGCATGGTTTTTGAAGCGATTAAAACCACACCGCTTCGGTTTATCAGAAAAGCGCGGCTTGAAGAAGAACTGGAAGAGGCAGTTACGGCATTATTAAACAGATATCATAGCTTGAAAAACTACTATGATTTCTGTGTCAATGGCAATACCGTGCGTTTAAGGCTGTCAGAAATTTACTATTTTGAAAGTGCCAAGCATTATGTAAAAATAAAGACACTTCAGGAAGATTATATGGTTCGTGCTAAAATGGCAGATTTAGAACAGATTTTTTATGAAAAGGGATTTGTGCGTGTCCAGTCAGGATATATCGTTAATCTGCGCCATGTGGACAGAGTCCGTTATAAAGATGTATTGATGAATAACGGAGAGTGTATTTCCATCAGCAGGGAACGGCTGGAAAGCCTGAAACAAAAACATCTGGAATTTATCCGCCATGAAAATAATTTGTGAGGCAGATTGGTAAATGGTAGAACTGGATATAGTAACAAATGTTATTTCAACATTAATTGAATGTACAATTTATACGGCAATTTTAAATGCATACTGGAAATATGAGAGTAAGTACCGTTATGTTGTCAGTACGCTTGCAGCAGCACTTTTTTTTGTTGTTGGATTTTTCTTTTCGGACAGTCCGGTGCTTCAGATGGTGCTGGGGGTTGTCGTAATTATTGGATATAGTATGATTGTGATGCGTGGCGGGCTGTGGCAGTCGATTACAATCGCACTGGTACTGCTTGTCAATACACTGCTGGTTAATTTAGCCACCAGCCTGTGTGTTGAGATTTTATCATGGTACCGCGGGGCGGAACAGATTATTAATACGACGGCATCAAAGATGGCATATGTGGCATTTAACCGGATTGTATTTATTATTATCTTTTATATCTGGGGCAGAGTGCTTGCCAAAAGACGTATTATTAAAAAAGAAGAATGGCTGATGCTGGCAGTTTATTTTATTGCGGACAGTGTTGCTGCGGTAGCGCTGATTTTATGGACCTATGTGCGCCACTTTGACGGACGGGATTATATTTATGTTCTTGCAATTGAAATATCCATCATTGTAATGACTGTTGTACCGCTTGCGATTGCCAATTCAATCAGTTATAAAAATGATTATGAAAAACGCAATGAACTGGCAAATTTAAAGCTGCAGGCACAGCGGGCCGATATTATCCGCATGGATAAAGAGTATCAGGATATCCGCAAAATCCGCCACGATATGGTGAAACATCTTAATATTTATATGCACCTGTTAAATGATGGAGATTACGAAGGATTAAGGCAGGCAATCGGTGAACATATTGAAGACTGTGGACAGAATAAGTATGTTTATGTGGCGGGAAACAATCTGGTCAATTCCGTGTTAAATGAAAAAAAAGTATTATGCGAACATGAAAATATTAAAATGCAGGTAGAAGTGACGGCTTCCGTGGACGGAGAGCGGGAACTGGATATTGCGGTGATGCTTTCAAATCTGCTGGATAATGCGGTAGAAGCACAGAAAAAAATCACACAGGATAAGCCGCGCAGCATTTTTCTTAAAATTTTCTCATATGAGAATAAATATTCAATTCTTATAAAGAACACCGTTGCAAAATCAGTGTTGCAGAATAACCCGCGTTTTATTACTGATAAAACCAATCGCTATCTGCACGGAATCGGCATGAAAAGCATTGAACATACAGTAGATAAAAATGGCGGATATATCCAGCGGTATGAGGAAGACGGGATGTTCTGTGTACATATTTTGCTGTAAAACAACGCAGATTATGCCAAAATAACGTGAATTATGCCACCTGACTTGAATAAAAATGCACAGTAAATTATAGTATAAGTGACAGGAACACATATGAAGGACTTTTCTTTTCCGTTAATATTCACTGGGGAGAGTAAGAATATGAACAGCAGCCGGAATGCGGGTTTAGGCTGCTGGGATAAGTATCGTGAGAGAGTTTTAACTTTATACGAATTGAGTTTGTGCGGTTGTTATAAAGCTAGGTGTTTGCAAGAACATACAAAGAGGGATTGTAATAAGAATACAAACGATAAGAGAAAGAATTGGTAAGTGTCTTCAGTCATAAATGTATGGGATATTGGTGGTTGTGAAAATAGGAACGTGTATAATTTAGTGTGTTAACAAAAAAGGATTAGCAGGACAGGGCTAATCCTTTTTTGACTAAAAGAAAGAAAAATATACCACCGAATCGGAAACCGGGAGGAATTGTAGTTATGAAAAAGCACATTGCATTTAAAATCATGTTACCGTTAATTGTTATTTTTATTCTGACTGTGACGGTCAATGTCAGTACGACAAGCCAGTTCCAGTCATTCCGTGAGGTCTGCGAGGGAATGTCTAATACCACAACAGAAGTGCCACAGGAAATCCGGGATACGGCGGGCAGCATGGCAGAAGGAATTACGGCGGGATTATCAAGAAATGGCGTGATTTCATCTTTACAGCTGGCAATGGTTATTGTAACGATTATCGTAACGTATGTTTCGGTTGTAAAGCCGCTGCAGAAGACACAAAAACAGCTCAACGATATGATTGAAAAGCTGGAAAAGAATGAAGGCAATCTTGAAGAACGGATTGAAACGAAAAAAGAAGATGAAATCGGACGTCTGATTTTCGGTATCAATATGTTTTTGGATAAATTACAGGTGATTATGAAGCGGATTGAAGACCATTCAATTTCACTTGATGGGGCATCCGGCAATATTATAAAGAAGGTAGAATCCTCAGCAGAAAGCGCAGGGGAGTTATCGGAAGAAACAGCAAAGCTTTGCAATGAAATTGATGCAATTTCAGACGCAGTTGAAATGATAACAGGGGATATGAAGCAGCTGGAAGCAGGCAGCAGTGAAATCGAAAAAGCGAGTGCTGACGGTAAAGAATATACAGTCCACATGAAAGAAAGAGCCAATGAAATCCAGGCACTGGCAGGAAACAGCAAGAATGCTTCCAAAGAAATTACATCTTCTTTAGAGAAAGATTTAAGAACATCTGTTGAAAGCAGTAAGAGTGTCAATGTCATTAAGACACTGACAGAGGATATTTTATCCATTGCAAGCCAGACCAACCTCTTAGCACTGAATGCTTCCATTGAAGCAGCAAGAGCCGGAGAAGCAGGAAAAGGTTTTGCGGTCGTAGCAGATGAAATCAGACAGCTTGCGGATAACAGCCGTAACACGGCAAACAGTATTCAGGAAATCAGCGAAGAAGTGGTATCTTCCGTAGAACAGCTTGCAGTTTCATCCGATAAACTCTTAGAGTATGTCACATCGAATGTACAGGCAGATTATGATAAGTTTGTAACAGCTTCTGCACAGTATTTAGAGGATGCAGATACACTCGAAAATATGATGGCTGATTTTGAAAATAAGACCAGTAACCTATTAGAATCATCGGCGCATGTCGGAAGCAAGATTGTGGAGATTTCCGATACGATTGAGGAAGAAAAGAACCGTGTAGAGGCATTTTCCGGTTCAGTGGACAAGGTCCTTTCCAACATGGATGAAATACAGGAATGTACCAATGTCAATGAGGCAGTATCAAAGGATTTAAAGAAAGAGATTGCAAAATTCAGTGTAATCTGATTTAATTCTTGCATTTTGCCTGACCCTATGGTATTATCAAAATTATCAAAGATAGGAAAAGGCAAAGAAGGAGACTCTTTTTCATGGAACCTGACAGGAAGGCGGTGTCATCGACTGAGAACCCGCTAAGGGAATTGTTAAAGGGAACGCTCCGGAGCTGGATTGTTGAAAGCGGTTAAAGCCGTCGTAGGCAGTTCCGTATGCGCGCGTTAAGCGGTTGAAGGAGTGCTTATTTTAGTACTTGAAGCGGGTGGTACCGCGGATAAGATGAATTATCTGCCCCGGAATATTTCTTGAAAGAGAAGTATTCCGGGGATTTTTTGGTTTGAAGAAACTGTTATGCAGTATTCGTAAGAAAGCCCGAATGTTCCGGTACACAGACTGATGATACGGCATAAATATTGTGCGCGTTTTACTTTTTCACACAAAGCGGATAGCTTGTGAAATAAATGACAAAAATATCTATAAATTTAAAGAAAAGGAGTCAAAAAAAGAATGGGAAACATTTACAGAGATACCACATTGAACAATGTGAGTGAACAGGACATCGGAAAGGAGTTAAAGGTTGCAGGCTGGGTTGAAAATATCCGTGACCACGGCGGAGTATCTTTCATTGATTTAAGAGATATGTATGCCGTATTACAGGTTGTTATCCGTGACCCTGAACTTTTAAAGGGCATTAAGAAGGAAGAGTGTATTTCTATCGAAGGCGTGGTAGAAAAAAGAGATGAAGAAACATACAATCCGAAGATTCCGTCAGGAACAATCGAACTCGAAGCAAAGAAGATTACAATGCTCGGACAGGTTTACTCAACCATTCCTTTTGAAGTTATGACTTCTAAAGAGGTTCGTGAAGATGTCCGCTTAAAATACCGTTATCTGGATTTAAGAAATGAAAAAGTAAAGAACAACATGATTTTCCGTTCACAGGTTATCGCATTTTTACGTCAGAAGATGACAGAAATGGGATTCCTTGAAATTCAGACACCGATTCTTTGTGCTTCTTCACCGGAAGGTGCAAGAGATTATATCGTACCGTCCAGAAAATACAAGGGCAAGTTCTACGCTCTGCCACAGGCACCACAGCAGTATAAGCAGCTGTTAATGGTATCCGGTTTTGATAAGTATTTCCAGGTTGCACCGTGCTTCCGTGATGAAGATGCAAGAGCAGACCGTTCACCGGGAGAATTCTATCAGTTAGACTTTGAAATGAGCTTTGCAACACAGGAAGATGTCTTCCGTGTGGGTGAAGAAGTGCTGACAGCCGCATTTGAAAAGTTTGCACCGGAAGGTTATGAAGTAACAAAGGCACCGTATCCGATTATCAGCTACAAGCAGGCAATGTTAGAGTTCGGTACAGATAAGCCGGATTTAAGAAATCCGCTTCGTATTATTGATGTAACAGATTTCTTCCAGAGATGTACATTTAAGCCGTTTATCGGAAAGACAGTCCGTGCCGTAAAGGTTCATGCAAATATGTCTAAGGGCTTCCATGAAAAGCTGTTGAAGTTTGCAACAGGCATTGGCATGGGCGGACTGGGTTATCTGGAAGTTCTTGAAGATTTATCTTACAAGGGACCGATTGATAAGTTTATCCCGGACGATATGAAGAAGGAATTCTTAGAACTTGCAGGACTTGAAGCTGGAGATACAATTTTCTTCATGGCAGATAAGGAAGAAAGAGCTGCATACTTTGCAGGACAGATTCGTACAGAACTTGGTACAAAGCTTGACTTACTGGAAAAGAACGCATACCGTTTCTGCTACATTAATGACTTCCCAATGTTTGAAAAAGACCCTGAAACAAAGAAGATTGGATTTACACACAACCCATTCTCTATGCCACAGGGCGGTCTTGAAGCATTAAATACAATGGACCCGTTAGATATCTTAGCTTACCAGTATGATATTGTCTGCAACGGTGTAGAATTATCATCCGGTGCCGTAAGAAACCACGATATGCAGATTATGGTAAAGGCATTTGAAATTGCAGGCTATGATGAAGAAGTATTAAAAGAAAAGTTTGGCGCACTCTACAATGCGTTCCAGTTCGGTGCACCGCCACACGCCGGTATGGCACCTGGTATCGACCGTATGATTATGTTACTGCGCAACGAAGAAAATATCCGTGAAATTATTCCGTTCCCAATGAGCGGTACAGCACAGGATTTAATGTGCGGCGCACCAAACGAAGTAACAGAACAGCAGTTAAGAGAAGTGCATATCAAAGTGCGTGATTAAATATTGACCTGCGGCGCATAACGCCTGCGGATTGGAGAGAAGTGTGAAAAAGCCATAAATTAGAGCTTTTTCACACAGATATTTTGTGGAGCAGGCACCACAAAATATCTTTTATCGCAGGACGGATATGAAAATCCGTCCGCGAATCCTCCGGCGCATAACGCCTGCGGAATGGAGAGGAAATATGGCAAATGTAATTAGTGACGAAACCATTGAATATGTCGGCATTCTGGCAAAGTTAGAGCTTTCTGACGAGGAAAAGGAAGCAGCTAAAAAAGATATGGCAAGCATGTTAGACCATATTGATAAGTTAAATGAACTGGATACAACGGGCGTTGAACCGATGTCCCATGTATTCCCGGTTGAAAATGTGATGCGTGAAGATGTCGTAACCAACGGGGACGGCAGTGAAGCCACACTTGCAAATGCACCGGAACGGAAAGAAGATGCATTTGTTGTGCCAAAGACAGTCGATTAAGTAAAACGGTAGCGTGAAACGCTTCGGAATGGAGATAAATATGAGTTTGTTGGAATTGACAGCCGTGGAACTGGCAAAAGAAATCAAAGCCGGTAAAACCACAGCAGTAGAGGCAATGAAAGCAGTGTTGGAACAGATTGAAAAAACAGAAGAAACGTATCACTGCTATATCACGATAGATAAAGAAAAAGCAATGCAGGCAGCCAAAGAAGTACAGGAAAAGATTGAAGCCGGAACACTGACCGGACCTTTAGCCGGTGTGCCGGTTGCCATTAAGGACAACCTTTGTACAAAGGGCGTTGTGACAACGTGTGCATCAAAGATTCTGGAAAATTTTGTTCCGCAGTATGATGCAGAAGCCGTTGTGAAATTACAGGAAGCCGGTGCGGTTATGATTGGTAAGACCAACATGGATGAATTTGCCATGGGTTCTACCACAGAAACCTCTGCATATGGCGTTACAAAAAATCCACGCAACCCGGAACACGTACCGGGTGGTTCTTCAGGCGGTTCGGCAGCAGCGGTTGCGGCAGACGAGTGCTTTTTTGCATTGGGTTCTGATACAGGTGGTTCTATCAGACAGCCTGCATCTTACTGCGGTGTTGTCGGCATGAAACCGACATACGGAACAGTATCCCGTTACGGACTGGTCGCTTACGGTTCATCCTTAGACCAGATTGGACCGCTCTGCAAGGACGTAACCGATTGTGCAACGATTATGGAAGTCATCGCTTCCCATGATTTAAAGGATTCTACATCGGTAGAGCGCAAAGATACCGATTTTACAAGTGCGCTGGTTGATGATGTAAAAGGCATGAGAATCGGCATTCCAAAGGATTACTTCGGGGAAGGCTTAGACCCTGATGTCAAGGCATCGGTGCTGAATGCAGTTGAAGTCTTAAAGGCAAAGGGAGCAATTGTTGAAGAATTTGATTTAAGCCTTGTAGAATATGCAATTCCTACGTATTATACGATTGCGGCAGCAGAAGCCAGCTCCAATCTGGAACGTTTTGACGGTGTAAAATACGGATACCGTGCAAAGGATTACGAAGGTCTGCACAATATGTACAAAAAGACCCGTTCCGAGGGCTTCGGACCGGAAGTTAAGAGAAGAATTATGCTGGGTTCTTTCGTATTAAGCTCAGGCTATTACGATGCGTACTACTTAAAGGCACTGCGTGTCAAAGCGCTGATTAAAAAAGCATTTGACGAAGCATTTGCAAAATATGATGTCATTATCGGACCGGCTGCACCGACAACCGCACCGAAGCTTGGCAGCTCTTTAAGTGACCCGATTAAAATGTATTTAAGTGATATTTACACCATTTCCGTAAACCTTGCAGGTCTGCCGGGCATGACCGTGCCTTGCGGAACGGATAAGAACGGTCTGCCGGTCGGTATGCAGCTTATCGGCAACTGCTTTGAAGAAAAGAAACTCATTCAGACAGCTTATACGTATGAACAGAGCAGAAAGGAGAACTAAAATTATGGCAAAAGAATATGAAACCGTCATTGGTCTGGAAGTCCATGTAGAACTTGCAACCAAAACAAAGATTTTCTGCGGCTGTTCTACAGCCTTCGGAGGTTCTCCAAACAGCCATACATGCCCTGTCTGCACCGGTATGCCGGGTTCGCTTCCGGTATTAAACAAGCAGGTTGTGGAATATGCGGCGGCAGTCGGTCTTGCAACCAACTGTACGATTACACAGAATTGTAAATTTGACCGTAAGAATTATTTTTACCCGGATAATCCGCAGAATTATCAGATTTCACAGTTATATCTGCCAATCTGCCGCAACGGTCATGTTGATATCGAGTTAGAAGACGGCACGACAAAGCAGATCCGGATTCATGAAATCCATATGGAAGAAGATGCCGGAAAACTGGTTCACGATGAATGGGACGATGTATCTTATGTGGATTACAACCGTTCCGGTGTGCCGTTAATCGAAATCGTATCCGAACCGGATATGAGAAGTGCAGAGGAAGTTATCGCTTACTTGGATAAGTTAAGACTGATTATCCAGTATCTGGGTGCTTCTGACTGTAAGCTTCAGGAGGGTTCTATGAGAGCCGATGTCAACTTATCTGTCAGAGAAGTGGGCAGTGAAACTTTCGGAACAAGAACGGAAACAAAGAACTTAAATTCTTTCAGCGCGATTGCAAGAGCGATTGAAGCGGAAAAGAACCGTCAGATTGACCTGATTGAATCCGGTGAAGCTGTTGTACAGGAAACAAGAAGATGGGACGATAATAAGGAATATTCTTATGCTATGCGTTCAAAGGAAGATGCACAGGATTACCGTTACTTCCCGGACCCGGACCTTGTACCGGTGCATATCAGTGATGCGTGGTTAGAGGAAATCCGTTCCCGCCAGCCGGAATTTAAGACGGAAAAAATGGCAAGATACAAAGAAGAATTCGGAATCCCGGACTATGATATCGGCATTCTTACGGATTCTAAGAAGCTTGCGGATTTATTTGAAGCCACTACGGCAATCTGCAGCCAGCCAAAGAAGGTTTCCAACTGGTTAATGGGCGAAACGATGCGCATTTTAAAGGAAAAGGAAATGGAACCGGAAGACATTACATTTTCACCGGAAAACCTTGCAAAGCTGATTGGTCTTGTTGAAGCAGGAACAATTAACGGTTCAGTTGCAAAGGAAATCTTTGAAAAGATTTTCGATGAGGATATTAATCCGGAACAGTATGTGGAAGAACACGGCTTAAAGCAGGTCAATGATGAAGGGGCGCTGCGTGCGACAATTGAAGAAGTCATTGCGGCAAATCCACAGTCCGTTGAAGATTACAGAAACGGTAAGGAAAAGGCAATCGGATTTTTAGTCGGTCAGACAATGAAAGCCATGAAGGGCAAAGCAAACCCGGGCATGGTCAATCAGATTTTAAAAGAATTATTGTAAAATGTATGCGCGGTAAATTTAGTTTTGCCGCGCATATCACAAAATAGCGGCGGTATGCAGGCAGAATGGAGTACATAAATGACAGGAGCAGATTTTTTAATTACCCTGCCGGAATTCCCGGATAAAAAGGTGAGCATTAAAGATTTCGGTGCAGTGGAAAATCAGACAGACATTGCGGGAAGCAAAAGAAATGCGGCGGCAATCAACAGTGCCATGAGTGTTATTTCAAACGAGGGCGGCGGAACGGTTGTGATTCCGAAAGGAATCTGGATTACCGGACCAATCCGTCTGCAAAGCAATGTGTGCCTGTATTTAGAGCGCGGCGCGGTTGTAAAGTTTTCAAAAAATATAGAGGAGTACCCGCTGATTCTGACCAATTACGAGGGACAGGAGTGTATCCGTACTGTTTCACCGGTTACGGCAGACCATGCAGAAAATATTGCAATCTGCGGTGATGGTGTGATTGACGGAAGCGGCGACTTATGGCGGCCGGTCAAGCAGTTTAAGATGACAGAACGCCAGTGGGCAGAGCTGATGAAGAAAAACAGCAATGTCCTCGATACCAAAGAGGGAGGAATCTGGTTTCCGACAGAATCCGCATTTTTAGGCAACGAAAAGAATATCCAGAAGGACGAAGCTGATGCGTTAAAGAAAGCAGAACAGCACTACGACTTCTACCGTCCGGTGATGGTAAGCCTTGAATACTGCGACAGAGTGCTGTTAGAGGGCGTGACCTTTATGAATTCACCGGCGTGGAATATTCACCCGTTTTTCTGTACGAATCTGACGGTAAAGGACGCAGTGATCCGCAATCCGTACTATGCGCAGAACGGGGATGGCATCGATGTGGAATCCTGTAACGGTGTTGAAATCTATAATTGTACGTTTGAAACGGGTGATGATGCAATCTGCATCAAATCCGGTAAAAATGCAGAGGCGCGTACCTTTGAAGGTCCTTGTGAAAATGTGTATATCCATGACTGCCTTGTCAATGAAGGACACGGCGGCTTCGTTGTGGGCAGTGAAATGTCCCGCGGCGTAAAGCATGTTTTGGTGGAAAACTGTACATTTTTAGGTACGGATGTCGGTGTGCGCTTTAAGAGTGCCATGGGACGCGGCGGCGTGGTAGAGGATATTGAGGTAAGCCATATCCAGATGACCGGTATCAAGCATGAGGCAGTGATTTTTACAATGTCTTATGTGCTTAATCTTTTAAACCGCGAACAGGGTGCAGAAGGATTTTCAGAAGACGATATTCCATATTTTAAGAATATCACCATGCACAATATCAACTGCATGGGCGCAGAAACAGCCGTAAAAATTGAGCCGATGCAGGGAAAACCGGAAACAATCAGTGATATTACGATCCGGGATTCATGGTTTGAAGCAGAAAAAGAAAATGTCATTGACGGTGTGAATATCCACATCGAAGCATAATAAATATACGACAAATAGCTGTGTAAAAATGTCTTTTAAAAAGCGTTTTTACACGGCATTTTTAAAATAAGAGCAGGAAAAAGCATGGAATATCAGATTTTAATTGTGGATGATGATAAGGATTTATCGTGGATAATTGCAGAAATGTTACAGGATTATGGGTATAAAGTATTGTGTGCCGCAGACAGTGCATATGGATACGACACCCGAAAAGCGCATGAAATTTGCCGAAGTTATTATCAGAAAATGCGATGAAGTATCGGCGCTGACCAATGACTTATTTTTACACGCGCTTTCCGATATGGACAGTGTACGGCTTTACCTGCCGGATTCGGAATGGGTGATTTCGGCTGATGAAAAAAGGCTCATGCAGCTTACGGAAAACATTTTAAATAATGCGGCAAAATATGGGGAAATGCCGGTGGATATTACGATACGGCAGAAAGATAACGATACGGTGCAGATAAATTTTAAAGATTATGGAAATGGAATGAAAGACGAAGACATACCGTTTGCACTGATTGTGGTTATCATGTTCTGCCACAGAATGTTTTTGCAGGAAAAAACGGATCTCGGCATTTTAAAGCCAATGGGGATTACACATTTAATCATTTCACTGCGCCCGGCTTCGGTGCTGTTTCCGATAGGACTTATCTGTGTCAGCTTCTTTTTATTTGCGTTTTTGGTATCCCGCGGGATAAAAAAGCTTTCCGCTACTGTACTAATTGCGGAGTAGAAATGAGATTTTCTATATTGATTTTGCCAAAAGTGTGTTATATAATTTTATAGTTAATACAGCAAAATTTTATGGAGGAGTCAATGAAGAACTATCTTAATCAGACCGACAAAACGGTTGAAGATGAATTACATGATGAATGTGGTGTTTTCGGCGCATATGATTTCGACGGAAATGATGTAGCATCAACGATTTATTATGGTTTATTTGCATTACAGCACCGAGGACAGGAAAGCTGCGGTATTGCAGTCAGTGACACAGAAGGCCCGAAGGGAAAAGTCCTTGCACACAAGGATATGGGACTTGTCAATGAAGTGTTTAATGCAAAAAATCTTGAGCATTTAAAAGGAAATATCGGTGTTGGACATGTCAGATATTCCACAGCTGGAAGCAGTGTCAGAGAGAATGCCCAGCCACTGGTTTTAAATTATGTAAAAGGAACACTGGGACTTGCTCACAACGGTAATCTTTTAAATGCACTGGAATTAAGAGAAGAACTTTCTTACACAGGAGCAATTTTCCAGACTACCATTGATTCTGAAGTAATTGCATATTTAATTGCCAGACAGAGATTACAGGTTGGAACCGTTGAAGAGGCGGTAAAGGGTGCAATGCAGAAGTTAAAAGGTGCATATTCCCTTATTGTCATGAGTCCCAGAAAGTTAATCGGCGCAAGAGACCCGTTTGGCTTTAAGCCGCTTTGTATCGGCAAGCGTGACAATGCGTATTTTCTGTCATCAGAAACCTGCGCACTTGATACGGTCGGTGCAGAATTTGTCCGTGACGTGCTTCCGGGTGAAATCGTAACGATTACAAAGGACGGTATTGCATCGGATACCAGTCTTTGTCAGGAAAAGAAAGCAAGATGTATTTTTGAATATATTTATTTTGCCCGTCCGGACAGCGATATCGACGGCATGAGCGTTTACGAATCCCGTATCAATGCAGGAAAGATTCTTGCAAAGACCCACCCGGTAGAAGCAGACCTTGTTGTCGGTGTGCCTGAATCCGGAAATGCGGCGGCACTTGGCTATTCTATGCAGTCCGGTATTCCATACGGCAATGCCTTTATTAAGAACAACTATGTAGGACGAACCTTTATCAAGCCGAAGCAGGAGCAGCGCGAGTCCAGCGTAAAGGTAAAGTTAAATGTTTTAAAAGAAGCGGTGGCAGGCAAAAGGGTTGTCATGATTGATGATTCCATTGTGCGCGGTACAACGAGTGCAAGAATTGTCAGCCTGTTAAAGAATGCAGGCGCAGCAGAGGTGCATGTAAGAATCAGTTCTCCTCCGTTTAAGCACCCATGCTACTTCGGAACGGATATTCCGTCAGAAGACCAGCTGATTGCTTCAGGACACACCGTAGACGAAATCTGCAAGCTGATTGGTGCAGATTCCCTCGGCTATCTGGAAGTAGACCGTTTAAGTGAAATGATTAACGGACAGAAAGATTACTGTGATGCCTGCTTTACCGGAAATTACCCGATAGAGCCGCCGACACAGGATATCCGTGGCGAAATGGGCTAAACAGACAGAGAAGTAAGGCTTTCTTCGGTCGGTTTGATGAAACGGCACGAATGGAGAATGAGAATATATAGACTGTATATAATATGTGATATATAAATACACTCAGTACATAAAGTATGAAAGATGTATAGAATGTGTGCAATATATAGAGTGATGTAAAAAAGAAAGGCGGATTAAATCATGAACGACAGATACCAGACACCGCTTGCAGAACGTTATGCAAGCAAGGAAATGCAGTACATTTTTTCACCGGATATGAAATTTAAGACATGGAGAAGACTTTGGATTGCACTTGCCGAAACAGAAAAGGAATTAGGACTTGATATTACAGACGAGCAGATTGCCGAATTAAAGGCACATAAAGACGATATCAACTACGAAGATGCCAAGAAGCGTGAAAAGGAAGTACGCCACGATGTAATGTCACACGTTTACGCATATGGTTTACAGTGTCCGAAAGCAAAGGGCATTATCCACTTAGGCGCAACTTCATGTTACGTAGGCGATAACACCGACATTATTATTATGACAGAGGGCTTAAAACTGGTTCGTAAAAAGTTAGTCAACGTTATCAACGAACTTTCAAAGTTTGCGGACAAGTATAAGGCACAGCCGACACTGGCATTTACACATTTCCAGCCTGCACAGCCGACCACTGTCGGTAAGAGAGCAACACTGTGGCTCAATGAACTTGTTATGGACTTAGAAGACCTCGACTACGTGCTTTCAACTATGAAGCTGCTCGGATGTAAGGGTACAACCGGAACACAGGCTTCTTTCTTAGAACTGTTTAACGGCGACCATGAAAAGATTAAGCAGATTGATAAAAAGATTGCACAGAAAATGGGCTTTGAAGCATGTCATCCGGTATCAGGACAGACTTATTCAAGAAAAGTAGATACAAGAGTATTAAATATTCTTGCAGGCATTGCGGCAAGCGCACATAAGTTCTCTAACGATATCCGCTTATTACAGCATTTAAAGGAAATCGAAGAACCGTTTGAAAAATCACAGATTGGTTCATCAGCCATGGCTTATAAGAGAAATCCGATGAGAAGTGAAAGAATGGCATCTTTAGCAGATTATGTCATCTGTGATGCGTTAAATCCGGCAATCGTATCTTCTACACAGTGGTTTGAAAGAACACTGGACGATTCAGCCAACAAGAGATTATCCGTTCCGGAAGGATTTTTAGCAGTAGACGGTATCTTAGACCTTTACTTAAATGTTGTAGACGGACTGGTTGTATATGATAAGGTTATCAACAGAAGACTGATGTCAGAGCTTCCGTTCATGGCAACCGAAAATATCATGATGGACGCTGTAAAGGCAGGCGGCGACAGACAGGAACTGCACGAAAGAATCCGCGAGCTTTCTATGGAAGCAGGCAAGCGTGTAAAGCAGGAAGGCTTAGAAAACAACCTGCTTGAATTAATCGCAGCAGATCCGATGTTTAACGTAACGCTTGAAGAATTACAGGCAAAATTAGACCCGATGAAGTATGTCGGACGTTCTAAGGAGCAGGTTGAAGAATACTTAGCAGAAGTGATTCAGCCGATTCTTGCTGCAAGCAAAGACGAGCTGGGCATGACAGCAGAGATTAACGTATAAAAAGAAAAAAGAAACAGCTGATAACGGCATTGTATATTGGTAGACAGCGATATACAGTGCCGTTATTTTTATGGTATAATGCAAGCGTGGATTTTTTAAATCGTAATTTAATTATTTAAGGGATGAATAATGAATAATAAGTCAATTATCAAAGGTTTTTTATTTCCGACATTGCTTCAGATAACTGTTGTTGCGGCACTGGTTGGGATACTAAAAGCGAAAGGGTATGAATTGGGATACAATTCGTTTTTGGGAATGGTTTTTATTATATTTGGCGGTGTGTCATCTGCACTTTGGGGTGTATTTTACCAAATCAAATATAATGCTAAAAGACCGTTAAGTATATTAAAAGATTTTTTCGATATAAAGCAATCAATTAAAATCTATGCAGTAGTACTGGTATTTTTATTTATGGATTTTTGTTCTGTGATAGTAAGTAAAGGATTTAAAATAGGAAGTTTACTGATTCTGTTGGTTCTTTTCTTTAAGGCAATAGCATTTGGCGGAATAGAAGAAATGGGCTGGAGATATTCGTTTCAACCTTGCTTAGAGAAAAAGATTCCATATATTGCTGCAACGATTATTACTTTTTTATGTTGGAGCATATGGCATTTCCTGTTCTTTTATATTGATGGCAGTATAGAAATTGTTAATGTTCCGTATTTCTTATTGGGATTATTAACAAACTGTTTTATTTTTTCGGCGTTGTTTGCATATTCAAATAGTTTGTGGATATGTGTAATGACACATGCCTTAATTAATACATTATCCCAAATTACTGTAAATGATAATGCACTTATAGGTAATATATTCAAAGTAGTATGTATATGTTTTGCGTGTTTTTTATTTCATGTATCAAAGAGGAAAAGAATATAAGTTATTGTATCCCCGCAGATCGAAAGTTGTTTAATGGAGAATGTATGAAGAAGAGAATAACGCTTATTGTTTTTTCGGTGCTAATAATTGTTGCTTTATATGTGTTGTATTGTTTTAATTATATTCCACATAAAAAATATACAAATGCAGATTTCAATATAGAAGCTTACAAGAGCAATATTGATAAAGATAATGATGGTATAGATGACCAAACAGATATATTAAATAATGCAAATAATTACATAAAAACTAATCCAAAATATAAAAGCAAATATTACAATACAGGTTATCCAAATGATGAATATGGGGTTTGTACTGATGTAGTAGCTTTTGCTTTAAAAGATGCAGGATATGATTTGATGGAATTAGTAAATGAGGATATAAAAAACAATAAAGAATTATATGATATGGATGCCGTTGATAAAAATATAGATTTTAGAAGAGTTAAAAACTTAAAAGTATATTTCGATAATAATGCAATAAGTCTTACTACAGATATAAATGAAATAGAAGAATGGCAAGGTGGAGATATTGTTGTATTTAAAAAACATATAGGCATTATATCTGACAAGAGAAATCGAAAAGGTATATGTTTTGTTATCCATCATGCAAATCCATATCAAATATATTATGAAGAGGATATACTGGAACATCGTGATGATATCATAGGACATTATAGAATCAGTTAAACAACTTCCGGTTTGCAATGCAAAAGTTTTTAACAGCAATGATTATACAGAATGATTGTAAAACAATCCTGTCTTGATATAGAAAATAAAATTAACGACAGTATTTCGCCACAACCGGATTATACACTTGAAATACAAAACGACAGTACGATAAAGCTTACTGTAAAGAGTGGAATTCATAAGCCGTATCTATACAAGTCAAAGGCATATAAGAGAAATGATACTGCAACGATAGAGGTAGATACATTAGAGTTTTCACGTCTTATATTGGAGGGCAAAAATATAAGATTTGAAGAATTACCATATAATGAACAGAAATTAACATTTGAAGTTTTGCATCAAAAATTAAAAGAAAGCATTCAGATTGAAACTTTTAATAAGGATACTTTAAAAATACTTAATTTATATGATAATAATAATGGATATAATAATGCAGCAGGACTTTTAGCGGATAGAAATCATTTTCCCGGCATTGATATTGTAAAGTTTGGTCAAAATATCAGTGTTATTCAAAAAAGGGCAACGATTGAAAATATATCCATATTAGAGGTATATGATAAAGCAATAGATATGTTCAGAGATTATTATCAATACGAAATAATAGAGAGGGCAGAGAGGAAAAATGTAGAAAAAATACCGGAAGCAGCTTTTCGTGAAGCGATTGCAAATGCTTTAATTCATAGAGCGTGGGATATAGAATCACAAATAAGAGTTCTGATGTTTGATGACAGAATTGAGGTTATTTCGCCCGGAGGTCTGCCATCAGGAATAACAGAAGATGAATACTTATCAGGTAAAATTTCTGTTTTAAGAAACAGGAATCTTGCAAATGTATTTTATAGGCTTGGGTTTGTTGAGATTTTTGGAACCGGAATTACAAGAATAAAGCAATTATATGAAAGTGCATTAAGAAAACCTGATTTTGAAGTTTCAGAAAATACGATTAGGATTATGCTTCCTGTTTTTGAAGAAAATATAAATTTAACGGAAGATGAAAAGCAGGTGTATGCGCTGTTAAGCACGACAATGCTCAAGCCTATCAGTGAAATAGCACCCTATACACCATTTGGTAAATCAAAAACAACACAGTTATTGAAAGAAATGAGCAAAAAGGGAGTGGTAGAGGTTAAAGGAAAGGGCAGAGGCACAAAGTATATAATAAAACGTATGAATTAATACAAATGATTTTTATTTGCTGCAAAATTAGTATCAGAATACCTGTTTTATGTTTTCTGACGGGGACAAAATACAATGAAAATAAGTGAACATATGGATTGTGATATTTGAATTTAGGGAGGATATTGACTGATGAAAATACGTATTATTGGTTGCAGTGGTTCTGGAAAAACCTATTTAGCAAATGCACTTTCAAAGAAGTATAATATTTCTCATTTCGACTTAGACGATATTCAATGGGATAACAACGCCAAAGAATATGGAAAAAAGAGACCGCTTGATGAACGAAAAGTGTTATTACAAGAAATATTATATAATAATGATGAGTGGATAATTGAGGGGGTATATTATGCCTGGGTACAGCAAAGTTTTGATGAAGCTGATAAAATATATGTTTTAGATATGCCTGGTTATTTATATAAAAGTAGAATTATTATGCGCTTTATAAAAAGAAAATTGGGGCTACAAAAAGGGAAAAAAGAAACTTTGAAATCGGTCTATAACCTTTTGAAATGGACTGAAACTTTTCAGAATAAAAATTTGAAAGAAATAAGAAGTATTTTAGATAGATATGACAATAAAGTTGTATGGTTATCAGGAAAAAAGGATGTAGAGAAAATAATAAAGGCGGTATGATAACTCCCAAGTTGGCGCAGTTGAGGCAGAATGTTTTCCGCCTGCGGAAGCAGCAACAGAAAAGGAACTTGCTGACTCCTTTGGGCGAACTTGTAGAAGTCAACGGTCACAACATGAGTGTATATACGGAGGGCGACGGTGACAAAACATTTGTATTTATGTCAGGAAGCGGAACATGCTCGCCTATATTGGATTTTAAGTCACTGTATTCGCTGTTGAGCAATGAGTACAAAATTGCAGTAGTGGAAAAATTCGGCTATGGTTTCAGTGATGTGGTAGATAAAAACAGGGATATTGATACAATATTGAGCGAAACCAGAATGGCACTTGATAAGGCAGGAATAGAACCGCCGTATGTGCTTTGCCCACATTCAATGTCCGGATTAGAAGCTTTATACTGGGCTCAGAAGTATCCGGAAGAAGTTGAAGCTATTGTCGGTTTGGATATGGCTGTGCCGGACTATTATGATGAAATGAACATCAATATTCCTATAATGAGATTAGGACAGTATTGCGCCGGATTGGGAATTACAAGATGGATACCAAGCCTTGCGGAAAGTAATGCCATCAAATCGGGAACGCTCTCTCAAAAGGAAAAAGAAATTTACAGGGCTATATTTTACCAAAAAACCGCAACTGTAACGATGATTGACGAAGCAAAAGCGGTAAAAAAGAATGCGGGTGTTGTAAAGGAAAAGGGCATCCCACAAGTGCCGATGTTATTGTTTATCTCTGACGGTTCCGGTGGAACAGGTTTTACAAAAGAAAAGTGGAGAAGTATTCCTAAAGAATATATTTCAAACCACAACAACGCAAGTTGTATTGAACTGGACTGTCCTCATTATATTCACGACTACGAATATCAAAGAATAAGTGAAGAAATCAGAAGCTTCATCCGGTGAATTAATAAGGCAATGAGTAAGACCGCTTGTGGTTGATACGGAATGCTCGCAAATTCATTATTTGTCAAATTGGGAAATTAAAAATTAGGGGAAATTGATAATGACAATAGAAGAAATTTTTAGTGATTTATATGATAAATATGATGAAGATTTTAACTGGTATATGATTCCATTAACACAGGCTGACGGAGTATTTGTTACTGAATTGAAAAATGAAATCGGGGAAGACCACTTCTTATATGACAAAAGAATTTGGGCAGCAGCAAAGTGTGAATCTAATGATGATGTGTTATATGTTATTGACAACGGAAGAAATGCGGACAGCTACTATATTTTCCATTTGACTTACTCAAAGCATAATCCTGCCGGATTTCCGCGATATGAAGAATTAAAAGATGTATATGCAGTAAAGGCATTTATTGAGCAGTCCATAAAAACAAAGCAGGAGTTTGCGGATTTATAGTATGTAAAACAATTTTGACACCCGGAAAACACAGATGTCAATACACTTTGATAGCAAAAATACTGCTTTGCGATTAACATGAGTATGCAAGGAGGTGACGGAATGGAACTTGGAAAACAAATAAAAATGCATCGTCAGGAAGCAGAGTTATCCCAAGAGGAATTAGCCAATCGTGTTTATGTTTCAAGACAGACAATTTTAAATTGGGAAAACGATAAAAGTTACCCGGATGTGAACAGTTTGGTATTACTGAGTGAAATTTTTCAAATCTCTCTTGATAAGCTAATCAAAGGAGATATTGGTGTTATGAAAGAGGTAATTCAAAAAGAAGAAATTGAAAAAATGAAACGCTACGGAAGAATCTACACTATAATGTTGATTGTGACTGTTGTTTCTGCGGTTCCGCTATTTATGTGGCTTGGTGTCTGTGTATTAATTGGCTTTCTGATGCACGTCTTTTTGAATTAATAGTGATATTGCGTTTTAAAATTCAGAAGGTCAATTCTAAAATGAGGTTATATACAGCCGCAAATTCAATTGCAAAAAAATACGATTGAATTTACGGCTGTTTTTACATATAATAATTATAATTAATTGGGAAAAATTAAAATTTAGTAATTAGTTAGAAAAATAGTAAGTTAGTAATTAGTTAGAAAAATAGTAATTTTTTGTTATGATTGGAGGAATTTAAAATGAGAAAAATATGGAAGGAAATAACAATATTATTGATACAGTTATTTATGTTTTACATTTTTCCTTTATTTGCAGGACCAACAGATATAATGGGAATGGTATTCTTAATTTTGGTATCAACTTTTATACTTGCTATAATATTTGCTAGTATTTCAAAGGAAAAATGGAAATATATCTATCCAATAATTATATCTATATTGTTTATACCATCAGTGTTTATTTATTATAATAGTTCAGCTTTAATTCACGCAGTTTGGTATTTGGTTGATTCTGGTATTGGCTTTTTAATAGGTTTAATTATTTATAAAATAACTAATAAAGAGTAATATAAATTACAATTTGTAGGGAGGTTAATTATATGGAAAAGAATAAAAAAGAAAATACAAATAATTTGATATCAAGAATAAAAGCAAGAGCTAATGCAGACAAAAATACGGAAGAAAAGAAAAGTCCCGATAGTTTAATATTAAGAATAAAAAGAAGAGCAAATGCTGATAAAAATAAAGAAAGAGAAAGATAAATTACAATTTGTAAAAGAGCATTTCGTTAGATTTTATAGGGGGGAATATTTATGCTAATGAATTATGATGAAAGCATCCGTGCCTGTCAGCATATTGACGGTTGGAAATTTGTAACGAGTTTTTCTGTTGGAGGTTTTGAATGGCTTGGGTTTTCTAAGAAAATTTCAAATAAAATGATTATCATTTCTTCTCAAAAAACTACTATTCTGGATTGTGACAATGGAAAAATTGAAAATTGTATGATTGATTATGATGAAGAAGAACTTATTGCAATTTGTGATAAATTACCGGACGAACAGATTTTAATAGCAGGAGAATACGGTGGAAACTTACCTGATACAACAAATAAGGGCGAAAGGGTTCTTATTCAGAAAACAAAAGAGTATATTACGACTATAACTTTTATTCCTGGTCAAAGTGATGAAATAAAAGTTTATGAAAATTATGGTGCATACATCTGTGGATTTAGCTACGATGGAAAGTATTTTGTTATTGCAAATGATGGAGGAATTATTGTTATAAAGAGATGTTGCTAACTTTTCAATTAGTATGTTAATATAATTTTGGCACTGCCATTCACGGTAGGCGGTTTAGTCGATACCTTCGAGAGGAGGTGAGACTATGGTGACTTATTCAGATATGTTTACATATACATTAGTATTATGTGCAGTTGCAACGCTTGTTGCTTCCATTTGTAATAAAAACCAAAAAAATAACCGCCCCCAGCCACGGTAACGGTTATTTTTAATAACTTGTATCCTAAAGGCTAAACCGTCTATCGACAGTGCCTTTTTATATATTCATATTACTCTATTTCCATATTTATGTCAAATTTATATTGAAAATCCGTTTTGCAGCTTTTACAGCAAAAACATTTAGACAGCGGCAACACCAAAATGCTATAATAAAAGCACATATTATAATGGTAATAATGGGGAGAAAGAAAACATGGACAGAGAAGTAGACGCAATGGGCTACGGGATTTGTATATTTTCCGCAGATACCGTACAGGACTTTTTGAAACGTGAAAAAATTCGGAAAAGAAAGCTGTTAAGTCTTTTACAAAAGGATAAGGAACTTTATTTGTCTACGCAGAAAGAGGGCATTTTAATTCCGTTAGTAGGAATTAATGCGTATAATTACGCAATCCGGCTCGAAGGACGGGACGAGCCGTTTGACGACCGGTGGACACAAAAGATTGACTATGACGGATTTAATCTGGAAATTAAAGACGGGCTGTGGATTTCCAATATCCGGCAGCTTGAGCCTTTTGAGCCGAAAATATATCATGAAAAGGAAGAAGAATTTTACACTACGCCGGGACAGTTTGAACCGGTGGAGCGGTACCGCTCGCCATGGGAACGGTGGTATAAGGCGGAAACGGGAAAGGGAGAGCTTGTTAAAATTTATACAGATATCAAATATGATGTCCCTGCCGGAAAATATCTGCTGTCTATCAAAGGTTATGTCCGAAAGGAAAAACAGAAGTACCCTGTTCCGAATTGTGGATTTTATCTTTCGCTGACGAAAGTGGAAGCATTTGAAGGCTTTAAAAATCCACGGGAAGCAGATGAGTACAATTTTAATATAGGAAGCATGGAGTAAGGCGCACATATAATTTGCACAGAGAGAAGGGAAAATATGATATTTAAAACAGCAGGTGACAAATCAAAACCGGCAATATTATTTTTTCATGCAATGGGAGTGACGGGTGACAGCAGTATGCCGGTAGCAGAGTGTCTGGAACAGAAATATTACTGCATTATGCCGACTTCGACAGTATATTGTGCCGGACAAAAATATCGCAGTAAAACAGATGAAATACAGCAGATAATGACATTTTTAAAAGAACAGGGAATCCGTGAGATAGAACTTGTGGTGGCTTCCTCAATCGGCGCAGACCTTGCAATGGCATTTCTAACCAATACACAGATACCCGTAAAAAATGTCTTTTTTGACGGCGGGCAGTTTGCACAGATTGGAAAGACATTGAGAAAGATAATGGTTCCGTTCATATATCTGGCAATAAAAAGCGTTTACCGGTCGAAAGGAAAAACATTAAAAAAAATCATGTGGTGCGATGATGATAATATCAAGCCGTATTTTATAGAAGCAGGCAGGAATATAGCATATGGAAATTTAAAAAGACAGCTGCAAAGCCCCTGTTTCTGTGGGTTTGCAGAAAAAATAAAAAAATCTCAAAAAAAGTTGAAAAAAGTGCTTGACATTTACGCGATTATCGTATTATAATAACCAAGTCAGTTCACGAGAGAACAAAAACAAACAACACAGCGCAAGCGGTTGCAACGATTGTTCATCACGAACTTGAATATGGGATCTTAGCTCAGCTGGGAGAGCATCTGCCTTACAAGCAGAGGGTCATAGGTTCGAGCCCTATAGGTCCCATACATGAAAAGAATATGGCGAGATAGCTCAGTTGGCTAGAGCACACGGTTCATACCCGTGGTGTCGGGAGTTCGAGTCTCCCTCTCGCTACTACATGGACACCTTGAACAAAGGTGTCTTTTTTGCATATACAGGGAAAATACCGTAAAACACTGCCAAAGCGGAAATATTTTCACTTGTACAATTCATAGAATAATGGTATTCTTTTACGGGAAAATAAAATGATAGAAGTCAGAAAGGAGAATGAAAATGCGCGTTGGAATGGGGTATGATGTACACAGACTGGTGGAAGACAGAAAGCTGATTATAGGCGGAGTGGAAATTCCGTATGAAAAAGGTCTGCTGGGACATTCTGATGCGGATGTCCTGCTTCATGCGATTATGGATGCACTGCTCGGTGCGGCGGCGCTTGGAGATATTGGAAAGCATTTTCCGGACAACGATGACAGATATAAAGGCATTTCCAGTCTGGAACTGTTAAGACGGGTTGGAAAGCTTTTAGATGAAAAGAATTATGTCATTGAAAATATTGATGCAACGATTATTGCGCAGAAGCCGAAAATGCGTCCGTATATCGATGAAATGCGCAAAAATATTGCAGACACCTTAAAGCTTGACATCGACCGTGTCAATGTAAAGGCAACGACCGAGGAAGGACTTGGTTTTACCGGTACGGGAGAAGGCATTTCTTCTCAGGCGATTTGCAGCTTAAATGACGTGACCAATTATATCTATGGCGATTCGGATATGACAAATTGTTGTGGCGGATGTGGCGGTTGTTCCGTAAAATAAAGTAACAGCAATCAGACATTGAGGAGTAGACATGGAGTTTTTTAAATATGTAAAACAGGAAATTGCGGTCATAAAGGACAGGGACCCGGCAATAAAATCAACGATGGAAGTGTTTTTATATCCGAGTTTTCATGCAATTTTAAAATATCGCAAGGCGCATAAACTGTACCTGAAAAAGCACTATTACCGCGCACGCCGCATTTCGCAGAAAACGGCAAGAAAGACCGGTATCGAGATTCATCCGGGTGCCCAAATTGGTGAAGGTCTGTTTATCGACCACGGACATGGTGTGGTTATTGGTGAAACAGCCATTATCGGGGATAATGTAACACTGTATCAGGGGGTAACGCTTGGCGGAACCGGAAAAGAAAGCGGCAAGCGCCACCCGACAGTGGGGAATAACGTATTAATCGGTGCGGGAGCAAAGGTGCTTGGTTCATTTACAATCGGAGATAACTGTAAAATCGGCGCCGGTTCGGTTGTTCTTGAAAATGTGCCGCCGAATTCAACGGTTGTCGGCGTGCCGGGTAAAATCGTCATTCAGAATGATGTACGTGTCAATGACGATTTAGACCAGGTACATCTGCCGGACCCGGTACAGACGGAAATGGACGATTTAAAGAGTGAAAATGCGCGCCTTCGGGTACGTCTTGATAAGTTAGAGAAGGCATTGGAAAGTGTGAAAAATCCATAAATTTAAGATTGTTCACACAACTATTTGTGCCGTAGATGCCACAAATAGATTTATCGCAGGGTTGAATGGATTCAGCCCGCGTACCGACGACACAAAGCGTCTACGGAAAAGAGGAGCAATAATGAAAATTTATAATACACTGACAAGAAAAAAAGAAGAATTTCAGCCGCTTGAAGAAGGCAAGGTAAAAATGTATGTCTGCGGACCGACCGTATACAACCTGATTCATATCGGAAATGCAAGACCGATGATCTGCTTTGATACGGTAAGAAGATATCTGGAATATAAGGGGTATGATGTCAATTACGTATCCAACTTTACGGATGTCGATGATAAGATTATCAAAAAGGCCAATGAAGAAGGTGTATCTGCCGAAGAAATTTCACAGCGTTATATCGCAGAGTGCAAAAAGGATATGGAAGGCATGAATATCAAGCCTGCCACAACACATCCGCTTGCAACACAGGAAATCGGCGGCATGATTGACATGATTCAGACATTGATTGACAAAGGCTATGCCTACAATGTTAATGGTACGGTTTATTACCGCACCAGAAAGTTTGAGGGCTACGGAAAGCTTTCAAAGAAGAATATTGATGATCTGGAAGCCGGACACAGAGATATCAAGGTTGCCGGAGAATCCGAAAAGGAAGACCCGTTAGACTTCGTATTGTGGAAGCCGAAAAAAGAAGGCGAGCCTTACTGGGAATCACCGTGGAGTGAGGGAAGACCGGGCTGGCATATTGAGTGCTCTGTCATGTCTAAGAAGTATCTGGCAGACGAGATTGATATTCATGCGGGCGGTGAGGATTTGATTTTCCCACACCATGAAAATGAAATTGCCCAGTCAGAAGCTGCAAATGGTGTACCATTTGCAAAATACTGGATGCATAACGCATTTTTAAATATTGACAATAAGAAGATGTCTAAATCTCTCGGTAACTTCTTTACTGTAAGAGATATCAGCAAAGAATACGATTTACAGGTACTGCGTTTCTTTATGTTAAGCGCACATTACAGAAATCCGATTAATTTCAGCCATGACCTGATGGAATCCGCAAAGAACGGTCTGGATAGAATCGTAACGGCAGTCGGCAATCTGACACACCTTGCGGAAAATGCACAGGCTGGTGCAATGACAGATGAAGAAAAGGCACTGCTTGAAAAGACTGCGGAAATGACGGCGAAATTTGAAGCAGCAATGGAAGATGATTTTAATACGGCAGATGCGATTGCAGCTGTATTTGAACTTGTTAAATTTGCAAATTCTAATTCATCGGCAGGTAATACCGCAGAATATCTCAATGCGTTAAAGGCAAAGATTACAGCTTTGACAGATGTACTGGGACTTATAACGGAAAAAGAAGCGGAGATGTTAGATGAAGAAATCGAAAATCTGATTGCACAGCGTCAGCAGGCAAGAAAAGACAGAGATTTTGCAAAAGCAGATGAAATCAGGGATACTCTTTTAGCAAAGGGCATTGTGTTAGAAGATACAAGAGAAGGCGTAAGATGGAAAAGAGCTTAAATTTTGAAGAAAATCTGACACGGAATATCTGGAAGAATTTAGAACTTGCACAGGTAGAACCACGGCAGTTATCACCCCTGGTGCTTGCCTATATCGGCGACAGCATTTACGACCTTGTGATCCGCACCTATTTAATCAGCCTTGGCAACATGCCGGTCAACAAAATCAACCGGCATGCGTGCAGGCTGGTCAAGGCGGAAACGCAGTCTAAACTGATTGGCATCCTTGAAGAACAGCTGACGGAAAATGAATTGTCAGTCTATAAAAGGGGCAGAAATGCAAAGTCGTATACTTCTGCCAAAAACGCGACAATCGGTGATTACAGACGTGCAACCGGTTTTGAAGCCTTAATGGGATATCTGTATCTGGACGGGCAGTACGACCGACTGACAAAGCTGGTACATACAGGTCTAGAGGCAATCGGGGAATGGGAACACCATAGAATGGAGAAAAAATGAGATATAAAGAATTTATTATAGAGGGCAGAAATGCCGTGCTGGAGGCATTCCGCGCAGGAAAGACCATTGACAAGCTGTTTGTGTTAGACGGCTGTCAGGACGGTCCTGTAAAAAGTATTTTGCGGGAAGCCAAAAAGACGGATACCATTATCAATTTTGTGGATAAAGAACGGCTGGACAGACTGGCAAACAGCGGACATCACCAGGGCGTTGTTGCGCAGGCGGCAGCATATGAATATGCGGAAGTCGAAGATATTTTAAATGCAGCAAAGGAAAAGGGTGAAGCCCCTTTTATTTTTATTCTGGACGAGATTGAAGACCCACACAATCTGGGGGCAATTATCCGTACTGCAAACCTTTGCGGGGCACACGGTGTTATTATTCCGAAGCGCCGTGCCGTGGGACTTACGGCGACCGTAGCAAAGACCTCTGCCGGAGCGGTTAACTATACACCTGTGGCAAAAGTAACCAACATTGCAAAGACCATTGAAGAACTGAAAAAAGAAGGCATGTGGTTTGTGTGTGCCGATATGGACGGACAGACGATGTATGATTTAAACCTTACAGGACCGATTGGACTGGTTATCGGTAATGAAGGTGCGGGAGTGAGCCGTCTTGTAAAAGAAAAATGTGATTTTACGGCATCAATTCCGATGAAGGGCGATATTGATTCGCTGAATGCTTCCGTAGCGGCAGGTGTGCTGGCATATGAGATTGTGCGCCAGCGTTTAAAGGCATAGGTAAAACAGATACTGGCGGAAAAGGTGTAAGCGGATAAAGCCGGATGCCGCTCTGTGTGAAAACGCTTAAAATAAAGCGTATTGGGGAGAATAAAACATGGATTTGAAACAGTGCAGTGATGAAGAATTGATTGTACGGTACCGCGATGGAGATACAGATGCAATGGATTTTATATTTGAACGGTATAAACATCTGGTGCGTAAAAAAGCAAAAGCCATGTTTTTAGCCGGCGGTGATAATGACGATTTGATTCAGGAAGGCATGATTGGGCTATATAAGGCAATCCGGGATTATAATACAGACCGGGAGGCTTCTTTTGCAACCTTTGCAAGTATGTGCATCAATCGTCAGATGATTACGGCGGTGGCAGCATCAAATCGTAAAAAAAATATGCCGCTGAATACCTATGTTTCATATGATATGCCGGCCGGCGGTGATGAAGACAGTGATATGCGTCTTGTTGATATTCTGCAGTCGCAGACAGAGCTAAATCCTGAAAAACTGCTGATAGACAAAGAGCATAACTGGGACTTAAAGAGCCGTTTAAAAGAAGTACTGAGTACCTTTGAACAGCAGGTGCTGACTTATTATCTGGAAGGAATGGACTATACAGCAATTGCAAAAAAAATGCAGAAGCCGCCGAAGTCAGTTGATAATGCCCTGCAACGGATACGCAGTAAAGCGGCCCGTCTGACCTTAGAAAATTAAGTGATTGATGTTTGACAGGGAAAGTAGTATGCTGTTTATAGATAAAAAGTATTGTATGGCGGTGACGGATTTATAGGGGAATTAAGTGCAATGTGATACGGAATGACTGCGCCGCAGGCATCGCAGCAGTTCAGTCTTAAAGGTTGTTAATCAGGGAAATGTCTGCAGAATGGAGTTTACTATGAAAAAATGTTTGAAAAGGGTTATGGCACTTTTTATGACCTCATCACTACTGTTATCAGGGTGCGGTGCAGCAGAAAGTGCAGACGACCGGAAACAGGAAACAGAAGGTACAGAAACGGTAGAGCTTACGGTATGGGGAGAAAAAGATAATACAGCAACGCTTACAAAGATGATAGACAGTTTTAAAGAACAGTATAAGGGACAGGCGGATTTTAATATCACACTTGAAACACAGGCGGATTCAGGGGTAAGAGATGTGATGCTTACAGATGTCCACGGCGGGGCAGATGTATTTTCGTTCCCGGATGACCAGCTTATATCGCTTGTTGCAGGCGGGGTGCTGGTTCCGGTTCCTAATGCAGAAGAAGTGTCGGCAGAGAATATAAAAGAGTCAGTGGATGCTGCAACTCTTAATGGAAAATTATACGGATATCCAATGACGGCAGACAATGGATATTTTATGTATTATAATAAGGACTATTTTACGGAGGAGGATGTAAAGTCGTTGGATAAAATGCTTTCCGTAGCACAGGCAGCGGGAAAGAAAGTGGCGATGGAATTTAATTCGGGCTGGTATCTGTATTCTTTTTTTGGTAATACGGGTCTGAAACTGTCATTGAATGAAGACGGAGTTACAAATGCCTGTAACTGGAATGATACATCCGGTGATATAAGAGGTGTTGATATAGAAGAGGCGTTAAAAAGGATTACATCAAATGCCGGTTTTTTAAGCTGCCCGAATGGGGAAATTGCGGACAAGATGAAATCGGGAGAAGTAATAGCCGGTATCAGCGGTGTATGGGATGTTATGAATGCAAAAGAAGCGTGGGGAGCTGACTATGGAGCATGTAAACTGCCAGCTTATACATGCGCCGGAAGAGAAGTGCAGATGGCTTCATTTACGGGATATAAAATGATGGGTGTCAATGCCTATTCTAAAAATAAAGACTGGGCATGCAAGCTTGCAGACTGGATGACAAATGAAGAAAATCAGAAAATACGTTTTACAGAGCGTAATCAGGGACCGTCAAATATTAATGCAGCTGCTTCACCGGATATTAAAAAGGTAGCAGCAATACAGGCTGTAATTGACCAGTCAAAGTATGGTACACTCCAGAGGGTTGGAAATAGCTACTGGGATGCCTGTAAATCGTTTGCAGATACGATTCTTAGCGGAAACACAGGTGGTCTTTCGGAACAGGAGCTTATGGATGTGCTTGTAGACGGGATTACGGCGTCAACGGTAAAATAATAACCGGAAAAGCTGTTTTGGGATTACGCATAAGAAAAGAGGGTTTATATGAATAAAAAAAGAACAAGCCTGAAGGCGCTGATACTGGTTCCGGTATTTATATTAGGAATATTATCTGTACTGTCAAATGTTATGGCAGTTAATAATATAAGAAAGGTAAATCGGAATGCTTCACGTATTGCAGATGATTGCATGAACAGCATTTCCGAGCTTTCTGCCATTGAGAACGAAACACAGTCTATACATAAGCTGGGTTTGTCCCATATTATAGCAACGGACCTCAATACAATGATTTCCATTGTTGAAGAAATGCAGACAGAACAGGAAACGTTAGAGCAGGAGCTTGAAGATTACAGAAAATATGTAGAGCCGGAGGATGAAAGCTCCTATGAAACGGTTGTATCCAATTATGAGACGATGAAGTATGAGCTTGGTAATCTGATGGCATACAGTGCACTTGGAAAAAATACCGAGGCTTATGCACTGGCAAATGGAGCTGTCAGTGAAAGCAGCATGGCAATTCAAAATGAAATTAATGTCATGAAGGAGCATGCGAACACTGCGGCATCTGATGCGCGAGAAAAACTATCGGATGTTTATCTGGGTGCATTAGTAAGCAATGGCATAATTATTGCTATTAGTGTCACGCTTCTTATGGTGGCGTTATACTGTGTAATACGTTTTGTGATTAAACCGATTCTTGCCACGAATAAGGACATCAGGGACATTATCAGCGGAATTGATAAAGGTGAAGGAGATCTGACCAAGAGAGTCGCTGTTTTGTCAAATGATGAAATTGCTGATCTTGGAAATGGTATTAATCTGTTTATGGATAAACTCCAGCAGATACTAAAGATGATTATCGAGAACACGAATCATATGGAGAATGTGGTACGTGAGGTAGGAGAAAGTGTTGCAACGTCAAATGACAGTGCAACAGATTTATCGGCGATGACAGAAGAGCTGTCAGCAACCATGCAGGATGTAGGACATTCGGTCAGTGTTATTAATAATAATACTGAAAATGTACGTGGTGATGTTGAGATGATAGCACACAAGTCCGGTGAAATTAATGAATTCTCAAAAGAGATGAAAGCCAATGCGGATAAGATGGAGAGCGATGCAAGAAATAATATGGATAAAACCAATGAAACCATTGGAATTATATTAGAGGGACTTGGAAAGGCGATTGAAGACAGCCACAGTGTAGGACAGGTAACCAGCCTGACGGATGAAATTTTAAATATATCAAGTCAGACCAACCTGCTTGCATTAAATGCGAGCATTGAAGCAGCGAGAGCCGGCGAGGCAGGAAAAGGTTTTGCAGTTGTAGCGGATGAAATCCGCGGTCTGGCGGATTCAAGCCGTGAAACGGCAAACAGAATCCAGCAGATAAATTCCGTTGTTGTAGCAGCTGTCAATAATCTTTCGGATAATGCCAATGAGCTTGTGGGTTATATACAAAATGCCATATTACCGGAATTCGAAGCATTTGTAGAAAGCGGTGTAAAATATAGGGATAATGCATCCTACATTGAAAATGCAATGCAGGAATTTACGGCAAAGACAGATATGTTAAAGAAAAATATCGATGAAATTGCATTGTCTATCAGTGCCATTACAACAGCAGTGGACGAAGGCGCAGAAGGAATTAATGGAGCTGCAAAAAGCACGCAGAATCTGGTTGAAGATATCGTAAATATCAGTGACAAAATGAATGAAAATAAAGTAATTGCACAGACATTGCAGAAAAGTACACATGTCTTTGCAAACTTCTAAAAAGAGTGTTCTCTGCGGTAATAGTCTTCTACAGGAAGTTTTATCGCAGAGAAAATAAAAAGTTGACTTGACAAATAAAGTGAGGTATAATATTATAGTTCTTGCGTAGAACGCAGGCTGTTGTAGCTCAGTGGCAGAGCACTTCATTGGTAATGAAGAGGTCGGGGGTCCGACTCCCCTCAACAGCTTTATAAAAAGAAAGAAAGACATTGAGCGGATTTTACAAAGTAGTCTGTTCAATGTCTTTTTGTATATTATTTTTGTATTTTATATGAAATAACCGTTGCCTGTACTCCTATAGATGTGGTATTATAACAACGTGTGGTTTTTGGGAAAACAAAAATTTTCCTACAGGCACGATGAATACGTTTTATGCAGGCTGGTAAGAATCAGCGGAATGGAGGAAACTATGGTAAAAGCTATTGTTGGCGCGAACTGGGGTGACGAAGGTAAGGGTAAGATTACAGATATGCTTGCTGAGGAGTCAGATATTATCGTAAGATTCCAGGGAGGAAGCAACGCAGGACATACAATTATTAACGATTATGGTAAGTTTGCACTGCATTTGCTGCCATCAGGTGTTTTCTATAATCATACAACAAGTATTATCGGCAACGGTGTTGCTTTAAATATACCTTATCTGGTAAACGAATTAAAAAGTCTTACAGACAGAAATGTTCCGATGCCTAAGATTTTAGTGTCAGACAGAGCACAGATTCTTATGCCGTACCATGTGGATTTTGATACCTATGAAGAAGCAAGACTTGCAGGAAAGTCTTTCGGTTCTACAAAATCCGGTATTGCACCATTCTATTCAGATAAATACGCGAAAATTGGTTTTCAGGTGAGCGAGCTTTTTGAAGAAAAAGACAAGCTGATGGAAAAAATTGAAAATGTCGTAACTTTAAAAAATGTGATGTTAGAGCACCTTTATCATAAGCCGTTACTTAACGCGGAAGACATTTACAATACCTTAATGGAATATAAAGAAATGATTAAGCCGTATGTAACAGACACTTCTGCATATCTGCATCAGGCATTAAAGGAAGGCAAGAAGGTTTTATTGGAAGGACAGCTTGGTTCTTTAAAAGACCCTGACCACGGTATTTACCCGATGGTTACATCTTCTTCCACATTAGCACCTTACGGCGCAATCGGCGCAGGTATTCCGGCAAGCTCCATTCAGGATGTTGTAACGGTTGTTAAGGCTTATTCATCAGCAGTCGGTGCCGGTGCATTTGTCAGTGAAATCTTCGGAGAAGAAGCGGACGAATTAAGAAAGCGCGGCGGTGATGGCGGTGAATTCGGTGCGACAACAGGACGACCAAGACGTATGGGATGGTTTGATGCCGTTGCAACACGATATGGTGTCAGAATGCAGGGAACAACAGAAGTTGCATTGACTGTTATTGATGTATTAGGTTATTTAGATGAAATCCCGATGTGTGTCGGATATGAAATTGACGGTAAGGTGACAAAGGATTTCCCGACAACTGCACAGCTTGAAAAAGCAAAGCCGGTATTAAAGACATTCCCTGGCTGGAAGTCAGACATCAGAGGTATTACAAAGTATGAAGACCTTCCGGAAGCATGTAGAAATTATATCGAAGCCATTGAACAGGAAATTGAAGCACCGATTACAATGGTATCAAACGGACCGGGAAGACATGAAATTATTCACAGAGTAAGCAGTTATTCAAAGTAAAATAAATTGCAAAAAGGGGCTGTCACATGAAGAAATATGAAAATATTTCAACCGTGTGACAGCCGTATCCTTTTAATCGTCGGATTTGTGGGAGAGAATACGGTATACGAGCATCATGGCATAAATCACGATTGGAAAGATAATATCCGTAAAAATCAGACCGTTAAACAGTGTACGGGCAGAATCTGTATTGATAAAAGCTGTAATCAGTGTTACAAGCAGTAAAAGCCCCCATGCAATGACAGCAGTGAGTGCGGCAATGCGTTTGATTTTTTTCATTGTATCATCCTTTCTAGGTAATTATGATTTATTTAGTGTAACATAAAGTGAAAGAGAAAAAAAGAAGTCATTCAGAATATGAAATGGTGGAATGGAGATTATTATGATAAAAAATGTTTTAGAGTATCTGGAGCAGTCTGCGGCAAAATCGCCGGATAAAACAGCGGTGGCAGATGAACATAATGCCTTTACCTATCAGGAACTGCTGGACAATGCGCAGAGAGTGGGTGCGGTACTGCAAAAGGAAACACCGGTGCGTACCGCAGTTCCGGTTTACATGGAAAAGAGCTGTAATGCATTGGCAGCATTTATGGGAGCGGCAAAGGCAGGCTGCTTTTACTGCCTGTTAGACCCCACACAGCCTGTAGAACGTATCCAGATGATTCTTGCAACACTGGGTGCAGAAATTATGATTATAGATGAAAAGTCAGCAAAGAAGCAGGAAAAGTTAGGATTTTCCGGCAAAGTATTAAAGATTGAAGAATTACTGGAACATACACCGGACGAAAAAGAAATGAAGCAGCTTGATATCATCCGTGAAAATGCGCTGGATATTGATCCACTGTATTCGATTTTTACTTCCGGCTCAACCGGTGTGCCAAAGGGGGTTATTGTAAACCACCGTTCAGTTATTGACTTTATTGACTGCTTTATAGATACGTTCCACATTACGGAAAATGATGTCATCGGCAATCAGGCGCCGTTTGACTTTGACGTTTCGGTAAAGGATATTTATTCAACCTTAAAGACCGGTGCAACGATGCAGATTATTCCAAAGAAGCTGTTTTCATTTCCGATGCCGCTGATGGATTATCTGGATGACAGAAAGGTAACAACCCTGATCTGGGCCGTATCGGCACTCTGTATTGTAACGACCTTAAAAGGCTTTGATTACAAAAGACCGGGGTACATTAACAAAGTCATTTTCTCCGGAGAGGTTATGCCGGTGAAGCACTTAAATATCTGGCGGGAAACGTATCCGGAAGCCATGTTTGTCAATGTGTACGGTCCGACAGAAATTACCTGTAACTGCACCTATTACATCGTAGACCGTGAGTTTGCACTCGATGAAACACTGCCAATGGGAAAAGCGTTTCCGAATGAACGTGTCTTTTTATTAGATGACAATGACAATCTGATTACGCCGGATATGCCGGATACAACCGGTGAAATTTGTGTATCGGGTACGGCGGTGACACTTGGATATTATAATAACAGGGAAAAGACGGATCAGGCATTTGTACAGAATCCGTTAAATGACAAATACAACGAAATTATTTACCGTACAGGTGATTTGGGCTATTACAGCAAGGCGGGCGAGCTTTATTTTTCATCCCGAAAGGATTTTCAGATTAAGCATATGGGACACCGCATTGAGCTGGGTGAAATTGATATGGCAATCAACGCGGTGGAAGGCTGCGTGCGTGCCTGCTGTATCTTTGACAAAGACAACAATAAGATTATCGGATTCTATGAAGGAACACCGGATAAGAAGACGATTACCCATGAGCTGATGAAAAAGCTTCCAAAGTTTATGATTCCGCAGGAATTTGTTCAGGTGGCATCCATGCCGGTTACAAAAAACGGTAAGATTGACAGAAATGCCTTGATGGAGGGAAGAAAAAATGCTTGAGATTGCTAAAATTGTAGAACTGGCAAAGGAACATGCCACGCCGATGTATCTTTTTGATTTGGATGAATTACAGTCCAGAGTACAGGCAATGAAAGAAATTTTAGGAGAAGACATCCAGCTTTGTTATGCGATGAAAGCCAATCCGTTTCTGGTAGACAGCATGAAGCAGGCAGTTCACAAGTTTGAAGTCTGCTCACCCGGAGAATTTGCAATCTGTGAAAGAGAGCAGGTCGCAATGGCTGATATTGTGCTTTCGGGTGTCAATAAAGAAAAAGCAGATATTCTTCATGTGATGAAGGATTGCGGCGGTGTGGGCGTGTATACAATCGAATCCCGTACCCAGTTAGAACTGCTTCAGACATGTGCAAAAGAAACGAATCTGACAATCCGCGCACTGATCCGCGTGACAAGCGGCAACCAGTTCGGTGTTGACGAATCAGAACTGGAAGATATTATTGCAAACCGTACACAGTACCCGAATATTGACTTTTACGGTATCCAGTGTTATACAGGCACGCAGAAGAAAAAGATGAAACAGATTGAAGAAGAACTGACACATTTAGACGGATTGTGCGACAGCCTGAAAGAAAAGTACGGCTGGATGGCAAAGGAATTCGAATACGGACCGGGGCTTTTAGTTTCTTACTTCGGAGAAGAAGCATTAAATGACGGATTTGACGAATTAAAGGAATTTGCGGCACTTCTTGCACCAATTCGCGGCAAATATGAAATTACGCTTGAAATGGGACGTTTTATCGCAGCTTCCTGTGGGGTGTTTGTTTCATCGGTAGCGGATTTAAAGACGAATAAAGAGCAGAATTACTGTATTATTGACGGCGGAATTAACCATATTAATTACTATGGTCAGACCATGGCGATGAAGATTCCGGCATATACTTATGTAAAGGCGGATGGCAGCACAACGGCAGGCTTTGACATGGCAGCACGCAGGAAACTTGCAGATGCTGGAGAAACCGAAAAGTGGACAATCTGCGGCTCACTATGTACGGTTGGTGATGTCATTGTAAAAAATCTTCCGGTAGTAAAGCCTGAAATCGGGGATATGATACTATTCTATAATATCGGTGCATATTCTGTGACAGAGGGAATTTACCTGTTTTTAAGCAGAAGAATGCCAAAGATTGTGGCGTACTCAAAAAAGGAAAAAGCCGTTGTATACAGGGATGTCCTGGCATCGGACACAATAAATTCACGGATGAGTCTGGTACGGAAATAAAAAAGGTACTTGACGAACATAGTGATGTGTTGTATTTTAAATTCGATACAGACAGCAGGTCTGTAAAAAAAGGAATGAATTTGAAAACAGAAAGGTTAGGTTTTACAGATGGATCAGTTAATGGAAATTTTAACAGAGGTTAATGCAGATGTAGATTTTGAAACATGTGATACACTTATTGATGACGGAATTTTAGATTCTTTTGATATTGTATCTATTGTTGGTGAATTAAACGATACATTTGATATCGATATCACACCGGCAGATATTGTTCCGGAAAATTTCAATTCTGCAGAAGCAATGTGGGATATGATTCAGAGACTACAGGATCTTTAAGATTAATTTTATTTGATATCTTGAAAATGTGTGTTATAATATTGATATAGGAGCAGTCCAAGGGTATTTTTAAGGAAGGTGGTTTGTATGTCATCTATTTCATTTTATAATTCAGAGTCCATTAATATGCTGCTTTCATCCGGTTTAACGACCAGAAAAAGCAACAGTATTTTTGGCAGTCAGGGTTACGCATTTTCAGGGATTGATTTATCCACATTATCATCAATCCGGAATGGCTCTTATCACAAGCTGTTAAAGTCTTATTATGAAAAAGAGGACAATGACGGCACAACGGCGGATAAGACCAATAAGAAAGACACAACGACGGATACGGCATCACAGAAGTTAAACGGCGCAGCAGTCCGTGATAAAGCGGCCGATGTGGTGGATTCCGTATCTGATTTAAAGAAGACGGCACTCTGGGAGAAAAAGAGTGTAACGGATAAAGAAGGCAATACCACAAAGGAATATGATACCGATGCGATTTATAAAGCTGTATCAGACTTTGTTTCCAATTATAATTCGCTGGTAGAAAAGACGGGTAAGTCTGACGATAACAGCGTATTAAGAAATGCATCTTCCATGGTAAGCTATACAAAGGCAAATCAGTCATTGTTGAAGAGTATAGGCATTACAATCGGAAGTGACAATAAGCTGTCTGTAGATGCAGAAAAGTTCAAACAGTCAGATATGGCAGTTGTAAAATCTACATTTACAGGAAGCAGTTCTTTTGGACAGACTGTATCAAGAAGTGCTTCATCGCTTTACTCGTCTGCTGTTTCGCAGATTGCAAAGCTGGATTCAGCGACAACATATTCAAGCACGGGCTCATATTCTTATGTAACCAGTGCAACCTATAACAAATACTTATAATACACGAGAGGCAGGAAAAAGATAAGCATGGCATTACTTGAAACATGGCGTAAGTTAGCATATGAAACAGAGATGAATCAGAATCAGGCGACGGAATTCTGGAACAGTTATTTTGTACAGGAAAAGGCAATTTATGAGCAGATTCTTGCAACACCGGATGCACCGGTATCCGGAACAGTAAAAGAACTGGCTGATAAGTTTGGTGTAGAAGTATTAATGATGACAGGATTCCTTGACGGTATTAATGACAGTTTAAAGAATCCGAATCCGATTGAAACAATGGAAGAAGATACGGCGGTCAGTCTTGATTACGATAAGGAAAAGCTTTACTATAACATGGTTGGCTGCAAGGCGGACTGGTTATATGAGCTTCCTGCATGGGACAATCTTCTTTCAGAAGAAGAAAGAAAGGCACTTTACAAGAAGCAGAAGCTTTCAGGAACAGTTGTCAAGGCAAAGAAAATCGGAAGAAATGATCCATGTCCTTGCGGCAGCGGCAAAAAGTACAAGAAGTGCTGTGGAAAGAATGCGTAATAGCAGGTAATACAGAAAAGCAGAATGCGGGATTGTTGTGTGAAAGCATATCAGTTCCGCATTTTTAAAATGGAGGGATACAATGCAGGCATATACAGGATTTGCGTATGTTTATGATGAATATATGGATAATATTCCTTATGAGGAATGGTGTGAATATTTAGTGGAGCGGTTAAAGGAACAGGGCGTTACACCGGATATGGAAATTGCTGATTTAGGCTGCGGAACGGGTACGGTGACACAGCTTTTAGATAAGGCGGGATACAGTTGTGTCGGTATTGACAATGCGCCGGATATGCTTACGATTGCCGCAGAAAAACTCTATGAGAGCGGACAGGAAATCGTCTATAGTTTACAGGATATGCGCGATTTTGAACTGCCGTATGAAGTTGATGCCATGGTGAGCATTGCGGATTCCATGAATTATATTACCAGTAAAGAGGATATTACATCGGTTTTTGAGTGCGTAAAAAAAGGCTTAAAGCCAGGTGGTGTATTTATCTTTGATTTAAAGACGATTCATTTTTTCAGGGATGTCCTTGCGGAAAATACGTATGCGGAAAACCGTGACGATTCTGCCTTTATCTGGGATAACTACTATGATGAGGAAACACGCAATAACGAATATGACCTTGCGGTGTTTATCAAAAATGAAGATGAAAGCTTTATCCGTTACGAGGAAAATCATTTCCAGCATGGATTTTATATGGAAGAAGTACTGGAAGCGGCAGAAACGGCAGGCTTGGAAGTTGAAGCCGTCTATGATGCATTTACAACCGATGCACCGAAGGAAGACAGTGAGAGGTTATACTACATATTAAGACGCCGGTGCGCAGCACGGAGCAATCCGTAGGCGGCTTAGTTGGGGCTTTTGCCTCAACATCAAAAAGTTAATAATAAGAGGAGAATAGTGTGAAAAATAACGCTGATGCGCTTATTTTTCACACGGCTATTTGTTTCTGAGCGAAAACAAATAGCCATGATTGCAGATGAGAAATCGCCTGCGCGAATTTCTCATCGCAACTTCGCGACAAAGTCGCTCAGAAATGAGGATTATAATGAAAGATTATATTGTAAGAGCGATTGCGGCAGACGGACAGATTCGTGCTTTTGCTGCAACGACAAAAAATATGGTAGAAGAAGCGCGTACCCGTCACAATATGAGTCCGATTGCGACAACGGCACTGGGTAGACTGATGACAGGCGGTGCAATGATGGGAACAATGATGAAAAGTGATGCGGACGTGCTTACCATTCAGATTAAGGGTAACGGTCCTATCGGACAGATGACCGTGACTGCCGATGCAAAGGGCAGGGTGAAAGGATTTGTGGCAAATCCTGAGGTCATGCTTCCGTTAAAGGACGGTAAGTTAGATGTAGCAGGAGCAGTTGGAATCGGTGTGTTAAGTGTTATTAAAGACATCGGTTTAAAAGAACCGTATGTCGGTGATACAATTTTAATTACCAGTGAAATTGCAGATGATTTAACATACTATTTTGCAACGAGTGAACAGGTGCCATCTTCTGTCGGACTGGGTGTGCTGATGAATAAGGACAACACTGTGCATGAAGCAGGCGGATTTATTATCCAGCTGATGCCGGATGCAACCGAAGAACTCATTGACAAGCTCGAACAGCGTATTAAGGAAATTACTTCCGTTACGGAAATGTTAGAGCAGGGCATGACACCGGAAGAAATTTTAAATCACATTTTAGGGGATATGAACCTTGAAATTTTAGATACTGTACCGACGGAATTTTACTGCAACTGTTCAAAAGACAGAGTCAGTAAAGCAGTTATGAGTATCGGTGCAGAAGAATTACAGAAGATGATTGATGATGACAAGCCGATTGAAGTCAACTGTCATTTCTGCAACAGCCACTATACCTTTACAGTGGAAGAATTAAAGCAGATGTTAGAAGTGGTGCGCAGATAAAAAGTAATAGAAATGAGGAGAAACTTGAAGAATATTATTTTGATAGGAATGCCCGGAAGCGGTAAAAGTACCATTGGGGTTGTGCTGGCAAAAAAGATGGGATACCAATTTATCGATTCAGATATTGTAATTCAGCAAAAGTATGCAAAGACCTTGGAACAGTTGATTGATGAATACTCAGATGCAGGATTTATTCAGATTGAAAATGATGTGAATAAAGAAATTAAAGCGGAACGTACAGTCATTGCAACCGGCGGCAGCGTGGTGTACGGCAGGGAAGCCATGGAACATTTTAAAAAGACCGGTGTAGTTGTATACTTAAAAGTGCCGGAAGAAGAATTAAAAAAACGTCTTGGCAGCTTAAAAGAACGCGGTGTGGTTTCAAACGGCAAGGCAACTATTGCAGAGATTTTTGAAGATAGAAAGGCATTGTATGAGCAGTATGCGGACATTACCGTGACCTGTGCAAATGAAATGCTTCGCTATTCTGTAGAAGATGTTTACGCAAAAATCAACGCGTATTTTGCTGAAAACTACGTTACAAAAGAATAAAAATATGGTATCATAATTTGGGACATACGTGAGTAGTGTGAAAAAGCCTTAAATCAAAGCTTTTTCACACAGCATTTGTGCCGCAGGCGTCACAAAGTCGCTTTTTATCGCAGAGCCTGATAAAATCAGGCTCGCGGTTCCTCCGGCATTAAAATGCCTGCGGAATACGTGAGTAGCAGGGAAGGAGACATCCGATGATCAATATTTTTAAGACAGAGCAGTCGGTTATCCGCACAATTGATGCATTTGAAGACGGCGCATGGGTACAGATGGTTGATCCGAGTGTACAGGAATTGAATAAAGTTTCGGAAGCATATGATATTGAAGTCAGTGACCTTGCGACTGCATTGGATGAGGAAGAAAGTTCACGTATCAGTCTGGAAGATGGCTATACCTTGATTTTAGTGGATATTCCGTCCCCGGAAGTCCGCCATGAAAAGAAAATGTATACAACAATTCCACTCGGTATCCTGATTAAGCAGAATGCGATTATTACAATCTGCAAAGAGGATACACCGGTGTTACAGTATTTTATCCGTAACAAAGTACGGGAGTTCAGTACTAAGAAAAAGATGCGTTTTATTTATCAGCTGCTGCTGCGCTCAGCAGCGCTGTATCAGGCGTATCTGCGTGGAATTGATAAGAAACGTATTGAAATAGAAGAACGCATTGACGGCGATACACAGGATGTTGATATCATTGAACTGCATGAACTGGAATCCACACTGGTATACTTTGCAACGTCCCTGCGTTCAAACAGTATTGTACTGGAACGTCTGCGCCGGTACAAAAGACTGGAACAGTACCCGGAAGATATGGAACTGCTTGAAGATGTTATGGTCGAGTACCAGCAGGCGATAGAGATGACCGCTATTTACAGGGATATTATTGATGGTACAAGGGAACTGTTATCATCAGTGGTTGATAACAGGCTGAATAATGTCATGAAATATCTGACATCGATTACGATTGTCATGGCGATACCGACAATTATTTCCGGCATTTACGGAATGAATGTATCGGGTATCGGTATGCCGCTGGCATCGTCACCGTATGGGTTTGGCATTATCTGCGTGCTGATACTGTTGATCTGCGTAGCGGCGTTGTGGATTTTAAAAAGGAAGAAAATGTTATGAGTCAGGAATTAGAACAGGAAACGGCAAAAAAGAAGATTCAGACGGTTATTTTCGATTTGGACGGTACACTGTTAAATACGATTGAAGATTTAACGGATAGTGTCAATGCAGTCTGTACGCAGTATGGCTATCCGGTATATTCGGTTGAAACAATAAAAAGTTATGTTGGAAACGGTATCAGAAAGCTGATTGAGCGTGCAATTCCGCAGGGGGCAGAGAATCCACAGTACGAAGGAGTTTATGAATCATTCTGTGCATATTATCAGAAGCATTGCCGTGTTAAGACAAGACCGTATGACGGAATTTTAACCATGCTTGATACGTTAAAGGCGCAGGGAATTGCAGTCGGCATTGTATCCAATAAGAATCACAACGCGGTTCTGGAATTAAGGGATACCTTTTTTAAAGATGTGATACCGGCAGCAATCGGACAGAGTGATACCACAAGAAAAAAGCCTGCACCGGATACGGTGTATGAAGCGATGAAACAGCTTGGCGCGCAAAAGGAAACAACCGTTTATATCGGGGATTCCGAAGTGGATAAGCAGACCGCAGATAATGCGGGGCTGCCGTGTATTCTGGTCAGCTGGGGTTTCAGGGAACGTACAGCATTGGAAAAGCTGGGAGCATGGGGAATTGCAGATACTCCTCAGCAGATTCTTGAAAAAATAGTATAAAGTGAAACAGGTAGTGGAGAAGAAGATGAAATCAATATTAGTGATTGGAGTAGGAAAGTTTGGACATCATCTGGTAAATAAGCTTTTGGAGCTGGATAATGAAGTTATGATTATAGATTCCAATGAAGACCATATCCGGGATATGTTTACAAAAGTAAACAGTGCCAGGGTGGGGGACTGTACCAATGTTGAAGTTTTAAAAAGCCTTGGAATCCGTAATTTCGACGTGATTATTGTCTGTATTGCAGAAGATTTCCAGAATAGTCTGGAAGTGACAAATCTTGTAAAAGAGCTGGGTGGCAGACATGTTATCAGTATGGCAAGCCGCGATATTCAGGCGAAGTTCCTGTTGAAAAACGGTGCGGACGAGGTACTGTATCCGGCACGTGACGTGGCATATAATCTTGCTGAAAAATGCAGCGCAAATCATGTATTTGATTATATCAAAATGACCGATGAGTATTCCATTTATGAAATACCGATTATTGAAAGCTGGGCAGGAAAGACAATCCGCGAAGTAAATGTCAGGGCAGAATATAATGTTAATATTATTGCGATAGTGTCCGGCGGGGAAACGCTTATTATGCCGTCTGCCGAATATGAATTTCAAAAAGGAGATCACATTAAAGCGCTTGGCAAAAAAGAATGTATTGATAAAATTGTGAAAGAAATTCATTAAAAAAGCTGTCTGGGAATGCCCATCAACATTCTCAGACAGCTTTTTAGTACGCCTTGCGGCACACGTCAATTATTTATAAATTTCCTGCCAGCGGGATACCATCTCTAAAGCATCAGACTCGGAAGAAACTTTTGTTACAATGACACCGTCAAGATAAATTTCATATACTGGAAATTTTTTCTGACTGTCACCATGACAGACCTCTACTTTGTTATACTTTACACGTTCCATCAGGGTAAAAACCTCCTCAAAGTAAATTAATGTAGCTGCTGTGATTCCGGACTTAACAACATCTAGAAGTTTAGCATATTAGAAAACAAAATGAAAGTCACAAAATGCAAATGGTACTAAAGGATTATTTGTGAAAAAATAGAAAGGTAAACGTAAGAAAAATGAAGCTGATTCATTGTGCAGACATTCATCTGGACTCGGCGCTCGCTACCAGTCTTACAAGGCAGGAAGCACGGCGGCGCAACGATGAGCTGTTTGAAACATTTATAAAAATGATGGACTATGCACAGCGGGAGAAGGTGCGTGCAGTCCTTGTAGCAGGAGATTTATTTGACAGTGAAAACGGGCGGGAAGCCGTGAGAAAAAGGATACTCGAAGCAGTGGCGGCACATCCTCAGGTGGATTTTTTAGTGCTTTCCGGCAACCATGATGGGGAACGGCTTTTTAACACAGCCCCAGACAGTGGTTTCAATATGACCGTGAATGGGAATTCACTGCCAAAGAATCTTAAATTGTTTCCGGGAGCAGGAAAGGCATACCGTTACGGAAATGTGGTGATTACAGGCTTAAACAGTTTAAAACTGCCGTCAAATCTGCATTTAAAACCGGAAGATACCAATATTGTCATGATGCACGGACAGATTGACCGGTTCGGCAGTTTTGCCGGGAGAAATATAGATTATCTGGCACTGGGGCATATCCACAAATATAAAAAGGGAAGCATTGACAGCCGCGGGGTATACTGTTACAGTGGCTGTCTGGAGGCACGTGGTTTTGATGAATGTGGGGAAAAGGGATTTGTCCTGCTGGATACCGCAGCGGCAGTAAGCGGCAGTGCCGGAAGCGGCACAGAAAACATCGCGGCAGAAAGCCCGGAATGTGGCACGGCGCGTAAGATAGCAGCTCGTTTTGTGCCTTTTGCCAAAAGAAAGGCGTGGGAAATCACAGTGGACTGTACGGATATTGTGACGACACCGCAGTTATATGAAACGGTAAAAATGCAGATTGCAAAGAGGGCATTGGAAGAACAGACAGAGCCGGCAGACAGCCAGGATATGATACGGGTGGTTCTTACCGGTGCAAAGCAGTCACAGGCGGCATATGATATGGATTATATCAAAAAATATCTGGAACAGGAGTATTACCTTGTGCGGCTTAAAGACGAAACCGGCAGTGTGCGGGAAGAGAGCGGATTTGAAGCGTATCTGGAAAAATATATCATGGACAGTGATGAAACAGAGGATATGAAGCAGGAGATACTGGCATGTGTAAAAGCAGCGCTGTCGCAGAACTGAAATAAATTCGGTTCTTAGTTCCTCCGGAAAGGCGAAGAAGATGAAGATTCAGGAGTGTTATGTGGAAAATTTTGGCGGGCTGAGTGGGTATCATTTCTGCCCGGAAGAACCATTGGAGTATCTGTGTGCGCCAAACGGCAGCGGTAAAACGACATTTGCAGCATTTGTGTGCGCTATGTTTTATGGGCTTGGTTCAGCAAGAACCCGTAAAAATTTAGAAGAAGTACCGCGTAAAAAGTATAAGCCGTGGCAGCAGGGAACATGGGGCGGATGGATTTGTTTTGCAGCAGGCACAAAGCAGTACCGGATTGAACGAACCTTTTCGGAAAAGGAGCGGGAGGATACTTTTGCGCTGATTGATTTAGATACCGGAATGGTATCACAGGATTACACGGAAAATATCGGCGAAGAACTGTTTGGCATGACAAAAGCGACGTATCAGGCAACAGCATTTATGAGCTGGAATCATATGCGGGTAGAAGTCAATGAAAATATGCGTATCGGCTTTTTTGACGGTACGCAGGATACGGGATTGTTAAAAAGCAAACAGGCAGCCGCTGCAATTGAAGCGGAGTACAGGGAATACAAAAAAACGGGAAACCGCGGGGAGCTTGCGCAGGTTACGGAAGAATTAAACCGTCTTTCCATGCAGGAGTGGGAGCTTGAAAGGCAGAGGAAGCAGTTGTCAGAGCAGAAAATGCCACTATCTTTACAGACGGAAAATACAGGGGCAGACATACAGGCGGAAATGCCTGGCAGTAGTACAACCGGACTTACGGCAGAGGAAGAAGAGCGGCTTGCATTTTTAGACGACTATTTTGCAGCCGGTTTAAATCACACTGACGGACGGGAAGAAAATCTTATAAAACTCCGGGAACAAAAAAGGGAGTGCAGATCAAAAATCCGGCAGGCAAAAAGACTTTCCGGTGCGGCGGTTTTTCTGGCATTGGCAGGGGTTATACTCGGTATTTTATTAATGGCAGTGCTGCAGAAGCTGCCGGTAGCAGTCTTTGGCGGGCTGGCCGGAATTGCCGGTGTGGCATTGTTTTTTTTGTTGCAAAGGCGCACGGCACAGTATAAAGAGCAGCTTGAAGGATTAAACGGTGCAGAAGAAAAGGAACGCACCGGCGCTGCCTATGCAAAAGAGTATCAGACCCTTTCACAAAAGGAAGAATTTTATAAGCAGATACATTATGCTTTTCAAGAACAGCAGCGGGAAGAAAAGTGTAAAATGCTGGAGAAGCAGCAGATACAGGTTTTACAGAAAAAACGGCAGACCGGACAACGGAAAAAGCAGATAGAACATCGTATGGAGGTGCTTGAAAAGAGCATGCAGTATCTTACAGAGGCAAAGCAGGCATATATCAGTCATATGGCAAAAGATTTATCAGCGCCTTTTTATTCGTATCTGTCTGCATTTGATGAAGAACTGGGCAGGAAAGTGCAGTTAAATGACATCTATGAAATTGGAATCGTTGACCATGGAATTCTGCGGCAAATGGATTATTACAGCAGCGGAATCAAAGATGTTATCTGGTTTTGTGAGCGTATGGCATTTATACAGAGGCTTTCTGTAAAAGAAAAACCGGTGATTGTGCTTGACGATGTCTTTCTGGCACTGGATCATGAAATGCAGAAAAAAGCATTTAATATGGTTGGAAGAATTTCACAGGATTTCCAGATAATATATTTATCTTGTCATGAATATGCTGTACTATAAAAAGTAAATGGGAAATATGCTTGTTAAAAATGACGGCATGAAGTATAATTAATTTAGATTTTTTGTGCTTGTTGTCACATGGGGGTTATTAAAGGAGTTCGTAGGTATGCAGGAATCAAAAGATGTTTTAAATTATGAAAAAATGCATAGCATAGATAAAAGACGTGCTGCCATTGACAGCAGATACCGTGCATTTGTTACGAATAAGGCGTTTACGGATTATTTTGAATATGAGCATTTTTATACAATTACTGATTTTGTGCATCCGGATGAGGTCGGACGGTTAAAGAAGTTTATCGATGAATTTGCGGGAGATACGCAGGAACAGGTTTTCCGTTTCCGTTTTAAAGATGGCAGTTACCGTTACAATCTTTTACGGCTGCTTTGCAAAAAGACAGGAATGGACGGCGTAGATAATATTGACATTGAGATGATTGATGTACAGAGCATAGAAGCAGTCATTGAACATTTGACATCGGATGTATCAAGACTGCGCATGTTTCTTGGCATGACACAGGAGTATGCATTTTCCTATAACCGTTCAGACAATATCATCTGTATTTTCCGGTATGAGCAGTATCAGAAGGTTACCATTTATAAGATGGATATTGACGAATGGAAGCAGGAGATGATTGATAAATCGTATATCGATCCGGAAGAGTATTCGCTGTTTGTGACGATGGTCAGCGATATTAAATCTTATGTGCAGTCATTTACGATTAAGATGAATTCGTGTCTGAGAACGCAGAATAATATTATGGAACGGCTCTGCTTCTGCGGCAATCTTTTTAACGGTGCAGGTCATGAACGCATGATGGTCGGCAGAATCATACCGGAAGATACCATCGCCCAGCAGAAGGCAATTGAAGTCATTGATGAGCTGCACTATGATTCGCTTACCAAAGTCTATAATAAAAAGACGATTACAGATTATGCCAAAAAGACACTGGCAAAAGCAAAACAAAACCGGGTGACACTGGTAATTTTGGATGTAGACCATTTTAAATCCGTCAATGATACCTATGGACATCTCTACGGTGATAAGGTGCTTTCAAGAGTCGGGTATAAGTTAAAAGAGATTGTCGGGGACAACGGCGTCGTAGGACGTATTGGTGGCGATGAATTTTTAATTGTAATAGATAATATTAATGATGATCAGATTCTGCGGGGAATGCTGCGTGCGATCCGTACCCAGATTAAATGGGAATTTGCAGGGGATTTTGAGGATTTTGCCATTACCTGCTCTATCGGTGCATCAATTGCACCAAATAATGGAAATGAATTTGAGGATTTGTTCAAAAAAGCGGATTACTGCTTGTATATTGCCAAAGAAAAAGGCAGGGACCGGTATGTATTTTTCCGTGATGAGCTGCACCGTAAGTCATATGAAGAATCAATTACGCGTGTACAGCATGTGGGTACAAATGGCAGAGAAATTCAGGAATTAAAGGCAATTGCGAAATTTATGTCCGATGTGACAGAAAATCAGGCATTGGCATACCGGGAGATTCTGCAGCATATGCTTGAATCGTATCAGCTGGATACCATTAATATTTATTATGGAGAAAATTTATCAAGAGTTTATACAGTGGGGTTTGAACAGAACTATTCGGACAATGCACAGTATGTAAAGACACAAGAATTTAAACAACTGTTAGAGGAAAAGGATTATATGGAAACGAGCTTTGTTGCCGGCATGTTTAACAGTGCACCACAGTTTTGTGCCGCCATGAAGCAGAAAAGAGTTTTTTCAACCATCCAGTGTATTATCGGGACACCGGATGATATCAAGGGGCTTGTCACTTTTGATAAATGCAAAGAATCCGGGACATGGGCAGACTATCAGATTGACTGTGCCCGTATATTTGCATCATTTTTAAGCATGCAGGCAATGGGAATCCGGAAGAAGTAAGGAACAGTTTAACAACTATTTCTTCACTATATGTTGTGTACTTGCATTGACTTGATATGCTAGATATAGTATAATTCGTCTTGCCCGTGAGAGCGGGCAGGACTTTTTTAACGCAATTTTGTGAGAAAAGGAAAGGATTGGAAAAATGAAAATTATTAAGCGTAGCGGAACAGAAGTTACATTTGATATTGCAAAGATTATGGCAGCTGTTTCAAAGGCAAATAAAGAAGTTGTACACAGTGAAAGACTTTCAGATGAGCAGATCGAAAAAATTTCTGTGAATGTAGAAGAAATCTGCCAGGAGATGAACCGCTCTTTAAGCGTAGAAGAAATTCAGGATCTGGTGGAAAACCAGATTATGAATCTGAGAGCATTTGCAGTGGCAAGAAAATATATTACGTATCGTTATAAAAGAGCGCTGGTACGTAAATCAAATTCAACAGATGAACAGATTTTAAGCCTGTTAGAATGTAATAATGAAGAAGTCAAACAGGAAAATTCCAATAAAAATCCGACTGTTAACAGCGTTCAGAGAGATTATATGGCAGGTGAGGTCAGCAAAGACATAACAAAGCGTCTGCTCCTGCCGCAGGATATTGTAGATGCCCATGAACAGGGACTGATTCATTTCCATGATGCAGATTATTTTGCACAGCATATGCACAACTGTTGTCTGGTAAATCTGGAAGATATGCTGCAAAATGGTACGGTTATCAGTGAAACCATGATTGAAAAGCCACACAGCTTTTCAACGGCATGCAATATTGCAACACAGGCAATTGCACAGATTGCAAGTTCCCAGTACGGCGGACAGAGTATCAGTCTTGCCCATCTTGCACCGTTTGTACAGGTCAGCCGGGAAAAATTTATCAAGCAGGTTCGTGAAGAATTTGACAAAGTGGGTCTGGCATACACTGAAGAAAAGGTGCGTGAGGTTGCGGAATTAAGAGTGCGTGATGAGATTAAACGCGGCGTGCAGATGATTCAGTATCAGGTTATTACACTGATGACAACCAACGGACAGGCACCGTTTGTGACGGTGTTTATGTATCTGGACGAAGTGCCGGAGGGTCAGACAAGAGATGATCTTGCGATGGTTACGGAAGAAGTACTCCGCCAGAGAATCCAGGGTGTTAAAAATGAAAAGGGTGTATGGATTACACCGGCATTTCCAAAGCTTATTTATGTGCTGGAGGAAGATAATATCCATGAGGATTCAAAATACTGGAGCCTGACACAGCTGGCGGCGGAATGTACTGCAAAGAGAATGGTTCCGGATTACATTTCCGAAAAGAAGATGAAGGAATTAAAGGTCGATAACAACGGTGAAGGACACTGCTATCCGTGTATGGGCTGCCGAAGCTTTTTAACACCTTATATTGATGAAGAAACCGGTAAGCCAAAGTATTATGGCAGATTTAATCAGGGTGTTGTAACGATTAATCTGGTTGACGTGGCATGCTCATCAGGCAAAGATATGGACAAGTTCTGGAAGATTTTTGATGACAGACTGGAACTTTGTAAGCGTGCGCTGATGTGCAGACATTACAGATTAAAGGGTACACCGTCTGATGTTGCGCCGATTTTATGGCAGAATGGTGCACTTGCACGTTTAAAGAAGGGTGAAACAATTGATAAGCTGCTCTATGGCGGATATTCTACCATTTCATTAGGATATGCCGGCCTTTGTGAGTGTACAAAATATATGGTCGGTGTTACCCATACACAGCCGGAAGGTACAGAGTTTGCCTTAAAAGTAATGCGCCATCTGAATGAAGTTTGTAAGAAATGGGCAAAAGAAACGAATATTGATTTCAGTCTGTATGGTACACCGCTGGAATCGACAACATATAAATTTGCAAAGAATCTGCAGAAACGATTTGGTAAGATTCCGGGTGTAACCGATAAGAATTATATTACAAACAGCTATCATGTACATGTAACGGAAGATATTAATGCATTTGACAAGCTGAAATTTGAATCACAGTTCCAGGAGCTTTCACCGGGTGGCGCAATCAGCTATGTGGAAGTGCCGGATATGGTTGATAATATCCCGGCGGTATTGTCTGTCATGCAGTATATTTATGAGAATATTATGTATGCGGAATTAAATACCAAGAGCGATTACTGCCAGGTATGCGGCTACAATGGGGAAATCCGGATTGTAACCGATGAAGACGGCAAACTTATCTGGGAATGCCCAAACTGCGGCAACAGAAATCAGGATAAGATGAATGTTGCAAGAAGAACCTGCGGCTATATCGGCACGCAGTTCTGGAATCAGGGACGTACACAGGAAATTAAGGAACGTGTACTGCATCTGTAAGAACAAAAAATATGTTTTTTTGAGTAAATATGCGATTTATCCGCTTGTACAAAAGAAAAAAATGATTTATCATAGGGTGAATCAAGAGACAGAAGGAAGGAGTTATCGGATATGAAATCAATTAAGGTAAAGATATTAGGACCGGTTGCGGTGCTTGCCGTACTGGTTCTGGTTACAAGTGCGTTCAGTATTTTAGGTGCAGGCAACATTGAAAAAAAGGGGCGTGTTATTTCTGACCAGTATCTGGCAACAATACAGGATGTATCTGCAATGTCGAAAAATACACAGACACTGATGCGTTTATCGTATAATTATATTCTGGCACAGAGCGATGCAGCAGAGAAAAAGGTGGAGACTTCCATCAGCCAGACTAAGCAGACACTGGAAAATCAGATGGCAGATTTTTCAAATAATCTGACACCGGAAGAAACAGAAGCATTCCAGAAGTTCCAGAGTGATTATCAGGCATACCTTTCCAAGTATAATGCCATGGTAAAGTATGTACAGACCGACCAGAATGAAAATGCTTCAATTGTTGCCAACAACGATCTGGTTGAAATGAGCAGCCAGATTGAAACAGATTTGGAAAATATGATTGAACTTGAATCATCACTGGCAGATCAGGCAGTCGCAAATATGGAGAGTGCCTATGCGTCATCAATGGGTGTTGGCATTGTATGTCTGCTGTTAGGCATTGTTGCACTTGTCGCAGCCATAATCATTTCAAACCGCATGGTTGTAAAACCAGTTGTTGCAGCCAATAAAAAGCTGGGAGAAATCGTATCGCTGATCGAAGAGCACAAGGGTGATTTAACAATGCGTGTGGAATCCGGTTATCAGGATGAAATTGGTGCGCTTGCAGATGGGATTAATCTGTTTCTGGATAAGTTACAGAGTACGATGGGTGTGATTGTAAGCGGTACACAGAATCTGACCCGGGTTGTCAATATGGTTACGGAAAATGTGTCGGCGTCAAATGACAATGCACAGGACGTATCTTCTGCCATGGAAGAATTGTCAGCAACCATGGAAGAAATTGCAGCCACTGTTCAGACGGTAACGGAAAATACAGAATCCATCAGCCGGGAGGTCGCTGATATTGCTGACAGAACCGGGCAGATGAATACATACTCTAAAGAAATGCAGGAGCGTGCAGATACGCTGGCTAAAAATGCCAATGAGAATAAGACACAGGCTGATGCAATGGTTGGAAATATCGTCGGTACATTAAAGCAGGCGATAGAAGAAAGCCGCAGTGTAGAAAAGGTCAATGAACTGACAGGCGAGATTTTAAATATTTCAAGCCAGACCAATCTGCTTGCATTAAATGCATCGATTGAAGCTGCAAGGGCAGGCGATGCCGGAAAAGGCTTTGCGGTAGTTGCGGATGAAATTCGTCAATTGGCAGATTCAAGCCGGGATACGGCAAATAATATCCAGGCAATTAATGAACATGTTACAAAGGCGGTTCATGCATTAATCGATAATTCAAATGCGATGATAGCATTTATAGAAGAAACGGTGCTGCCGGATTACGGTACATATGTGGATTCCGGAGAACAGTACAATGAAGATGCAAGCTATGTCAGTGAAGTGATGAATGAATTTACGGAAAAGACAGAAAACTTAAAGAATATTATGAATAATGTTGTAGAGTCGATTGAGGGTATTGCAAAAGCAGTAGAAGAAAGTGCCAATGCGGTTACAAGCTCCGCGATGAGTACCGGTTCACTGGTAGAAGATATGCACACCATCAATGAACAGATGGGCAGCAGTAAGGAAACCGTGGAAAGCTTAAAGGCAGAAGCGGATGTTTTTAAAAAGTTTTAAATTGACTTCTTGTCAGACAATGTTATAATAAAGTTAATATTTTCCGGGGAGCAAAAGGACCGCGGCGAAAGCCGCGGTACTGCTGAGAGGGAATCGTATCCGACCCGTTACCTGATGTGGATAATGCCACCGTAGGGAGTTCTTTTTTAATGACAGAATACCGTATCTTTTAAGATGGAGGATATGCTGTCGGAAAATAGCGCATTCTTTAGGACTATCAGGAAATTTCGGAAAAAAGTTCCCTATTTTTACATAATAGTAAAGTGAAATATTTAAATCATAATAATGATAATATGGATAAACCCGGCGATATATCTCCCACGGAAAAAATCAGCATGTACAAGGTACAGGAATGGAGGCTGTTGTGAGTTATACGACACAGATGGATGCTGCAAGACAGGGGATTGTCACTCCTGAAATGGAAATTGTTGCAGCAAAAGAAAATATGGGCGTTGAAAAATTAAGAGAACTGATTGCAAAGGGACAGGTGATTATTCCTGCCAATAAGAATCATCAGGCATTAAGCCCGAATGGTATCGGTTCTGCCTTAAAGACAAAGATTAATGTCAATCTGGGTACATCAAGGGACTGTGTAGACCTGGATATGGAAATGGAAAAGGTGAACGAAGCCGTAGCCATGGGCGCAGAGGCTATTATGGATTTAAGTTCTTTCGGCGATACACAGAAGTTCAGAAGAAAGCTGACCGCAGAGTGTCCGGCAACAATAGGAACAGTTCCTATTTATGATGCGGTGGTATATTACCACAAACCGTTAAAGGATATTACAACCGAAGAATGGCTTTCAATTGTTGAAATGCACGCAAAAGATGGTGTGGATTTCCTGACAATTCACTGTGGTATCAATAAGAGCACTGCAAAGCGTTTTAAGGATGCAAAGCGCCTTACCAACATTGTATCCAGGGGCGGTTCTATCATTTTTGCATGGATGGAAATGACAGGAAAAGAAAATCCATTTTATGAAAATTATGACTGGGTACTAGACATCTGCCGCAAGTACGATGTCACCATAAGTCTTGGTGATGCATGCAGACCGGGCTGTATCGAAGATGCTTCTGATATTTCACAGATTGAAGAACTGGTAACACTTGGTGAACTGACAAAACGTGCATGGGAAAAGGATGTACAGGTTATGATTGAAGGACCGGGACATATGCCGCTGAACCAGATTCAGGCAAACATGGAAATCCAGAAGACCATCTGCAAGGGCGCGCCGTTTTACGTATTAGGTCCGCTCGTAACAGATATTGCACCGGGCTATGACCATATTACATCGGCTATCGGTGGTGCGGTTGCGGCAACTTACGGCGCATCCTTTTTATGCTATGTAACACCGGCAGAGCATTTGCGCTTACCGGACTTAAATGATGTAAAAGAAGGGATTATTGCTGCTAAAATCGCAGCCCATGCAGCCGATATTGCCAAAGGCATTCCGGGGGCATCCGACTGGGATAAAAAGATGAGTACGGCAAGAAAGAAACTGGATTGGGAAGAAATGTTTGATCTGGCAATTGACCCTGAAAAAGCAAGAAGATACAGAGAATCCGCAAGACCGGAAAAGGAAGATACCTGCTCCATGTGCGGTAACTTCTGCGCCGTAAAGAACATGAATAGAATCTTAGACGGCGAAATCGTAAGCATTTTTGACGAATAAAAAATTAATAACGAAAAATACACCGAAGCCAGACGCCACGGCTCGGTGTATTTTTCGTTATAATTAAAGTAAAGAAACAGCCACTTGAAACGTACCGTCTGAGAGGTTTCAATACAGGAAAATAAGCCGAAGTTAAGTAACACGTTGAGGCGTTTTTCCTGTATTGAAACCACCTTCCGATAGTCGGGTTCAAGTGGCTGTTTTTTAAATTTACTGCATTTCAATTTCCTTGTCGCGGCTTTTTTTTAAAAGGCGGCTGTAGTCGGTGGCGTACACGAGGGTGTACATCACTGCCATTAAAATTGAAGCGCCGATAACATCTGTAATGGAGTGCTGTTTTAAAAGCACAGTTGACATGCAGATGGATACACAAAGAATCAATGAAGCAATATCAAATGCCTTATGCTTTTGAAACCATTCGCTCCGGTGCAGTGCGATGTGGACGGCAAGGGAGTTGTATACGTGGATACTTGGGAATACATTGGTCGGTGTATCACTGGTATAAATCGTATTCAGCAGCATGCCAAAAAAGTTGTCCGGTACGGCATCCGGGCGCAGTGTCAGACCGCTCGGATAAATCATGCAAATCAGTAAGGATGCGGACATGCCAATCGTCAGACATAATGCGAAACGCAAAAATTCCGTATCGGATGCTTTAAACAGCATATAAATACAGGCACCGATGACATAGATAAACCACAGCATATACGGAATGATAAAATACACACAAAACGGGATCATGTCATCAATGGCATTGTTGATAATGTGCAGGTTCGGTGTTTCCATGGTAATCTTTTTTTCAAGGTAGAAAAACCACGGCAGGTATATAAAGATATAACAGCCGAAACACAGCCGCCAGTTTTTTTTCAAAAAATTCATAAGAATCCTCATTTCTGCGCACCAATCCTGCCATATAAAGAGGAGAGGCTTTTGTGCAGGCAAAAAGCACATACCGGATCCTAAAATGGCAGAAAACGAAAACGTGCCAGGTGCGCATTGACACAGAATCGTATTTTACTTATCGTGTAGTATTATTTTAATCCATAGATTAATAAATTATACCATGTTGCAGGCAGTAAAACAATTGTAAAATACAAATCTTATCAAAACAAGCAGACAATTCTAAAAAAAATCTTAACAGAAATCTTTGCACGGGCGATTCACAGATTTATAAATACCAATTTACAAATGCCATAAATATGTAATATAATAAAGTACATATGCCAGACTGTAAAAAAGCTGGCAGGATTGGAGAAATGATATGTTACAGATTCATCATCTGAAAAAATCCTATAATAAAAAAACAGAAGTACTTTCTGATATTGATTATACATTTGAAGAAGGAAGGGTGTATCCGGTCCTGGGTGGTATCGGTTCCGGCAGGACAACATTGTTTGACTGCCTGTCAGGGGATTTGCCGGTCGATGCGGGAGAAATTGCAACAAAGGAAAAGACAACCATTTTCCATGCAGCAAAACAGAGCATCCTGCCGATGTACATAACGGCATATGAATATATTCATTTTTTGTGTGATTTAAAAAATGTACCCGTTCCGGCAGACGAATTTCTTGATAAAGTCGGCATGGAAGAAAATGCCAAGGATACGCTGATTTGTGAACTGAGTTTTGAAGATAAAAAACGTGTGCAGCTTGCCGCATTTTTAGTGCAGAAGCCCTATGTTATATTATTTGATGAGCCGTTTGACTATTGCAGTGAGAATTATATCCGTACCTTTTTGCAGGTATTGCAGACGGTAAAAGAAAACCATATTATATTAATATCCACGGGACTGCTTGAAATTGCCAAACAGATTTCAAATGAGATTCTGCTGCTGCATAATGGCAGATTTGAGGTTGTGCCGTCAGAAACCTTACAGGTACAGGAACTGCGCAGAGCGGTACTGGATATTATCGGGGAGGCAGATCATGGAAATCTTTAAAAAAATGTTTGCAGAAAAAATTTTGAGTTTTCACGAAGGCACGAACAGAAGTCTGGAAATTCTGACAAAAATGCCGCTGGTGGGAGAATATATCAGCAATCAGGTGATTCATAAGAGAAATTCAAAGATGCGCATGACCATTGGCATCATGGCAGTGTTTGTGAGAATGATTGTGCAGTTTATTAAGAAATATTTATACGTGGCAGTTTTTATTTATTTGCCGTATCTGTTTATGGCACAGTTTAATCCATTAATCCGTGATCACAAAGAATCTGCGGTATTGTTTATGTTTTTTATGCTGTCTACGATTTGCGGAAGCCTTGCCAACAATACACTGCTTGCCATGGGGGACAGGGATTATCTGATGGTGCGTGTGGTGCTGGTAAGTCCGTATATGAATTTCCTTGGCAGGCTGGCAGTTAAAATGGTCACAGATTTTGTGTATTTCACGATTATTTTAAATTTATTTGGTGTATCGTTTGTACACAGCCTGCTGTTAAGCCTTGTGACGATGTGTATCCGTCCGGCAGGTGAGATGATAGCGGTGCTTTGTTTTGACCAGATGCAGTCGATGTATAACAATAGAAATGCTTTTAACGGAACGGTGATTGCACTCAGTGTTTTTGTGGCATACGGTATGCCGCTGTTAAAGCGGCAGATCAGTTCAGACTGGCTGTTTTTCATTCATCCGGTTTTTGTAGTGGCAGCACTGTTTATCGGTGTGTTTTCAGTGTATTATTTATGGGATTATCCATCCTACAGAAAAATTATGCAGGAGGCGCTGCATATTAAAAGAGAAGTATAAGAAAGCCCGGACAAGTGGCAGAGATGGCATGTATATTGTAAAAATTAAGAAATGTATCGGAGTGAATCAGTCATTAGGATAGGAGTGGACAGGATGAAAATTAAATTTAGTAAATCACCGGTAATGATGCTGGCAAAGCTTGCACTTGCGGGACTGTTGTGTCTTGTTATTGTGTTCATTGTTCATTCCAATTATAAGAGCAGACAGGGAAGCCGGATTGAGTTAAAATCCCGTTATACATTTTCTGTTCGGATAGACAGTGACGGAAATGTACTGGATGAAGCGTATAATGAAGGTGAGAAAAGCGAATATCAGGAATTTGAAACGCCGCAGTTAAGTAAAATGGCAGACATCTGGCTGACACAGTTTACGGGACAGTTTACCCAGAAGTATCTGCCGTGGTCAAAGGCACTGCGAAAGGTTTCATGTAAGGATTCCAAAGTGCTTGACCGTGAAACCGGCACGGTGCTTATCAGCTTTTCGGCAGTTTTAAAGGATAGTACGTCGGAGTATTTCCAGTCGTGGGACGGCGTGCTTGACAACGGCAGAATGGAATTTGAATGGGTTGTGACATTTGCACTGGACAACCACTATGACGGTACGGCAACGATTTATGTGGAGAATATTGTGACACCGGAAGAATACGGTATTTCACAGTATAATGAAAGCTTAAAAGACAGCGTAACCGGCGGCTCGGAATCGGCAACGGCGGCTTCTTCCAATACGCTTACAAAGTATGAAATTAAAGAAAATACGTTACAGATTACATATGACGGTGGTGCAAAATATGTCAATGTTCCGGTAGACTGTACGAATCTGCCGCTTGTGGAAAATTCATCCACACAGCTTATGGATGGAAGCTGGCAGTTAGACACGAATAAAGCAGCGTTTCTTTACGGCGGCAAAAATGCAGAAAACGGTAGGGTACCCCTGACGTTGTTGTTTTCCAATGATAAAGGCAGTAACTGGGTTACGAGTGAAATTGATACGATTTATGATGCCAATTATTACTATGTAAAGTTTTTTGATGAAACGACAGGTGTGATTGTTATCGGTTACGGTAAGAATGGCAGTCAGCAGGCATCGCGTATTTATACAACAACAAACGGCGGTGAAAGCTGGATAATGATAGGCAGCGGACCGGCATTAAATGTATTAAAGGGCGTGGTCTTTGCAGATGCAGATACAGGATTTTTCTGCTATAACTATGTAGATGGCATGGACAGTAACCTGTATATGACAAAAGACCTCGGAAAGACGTTTTCAAAAGTGACACTGGACCCGCAGGAGTTAGACAGCACGGCGGCAAATGCGCAGACAACGGAAAGTGACAGCACGCAGCAGGAAACAAAAGCCGAGGAAGAAACAACGGCATCAAAGCTTTCGTGGAGTGACGTTTATAAAGAGGCACTGGTGCCGGTGGTAGATGATCAGGGCATGATTACCGTTTATCTGACACAGGGCAGCAACGGTGTGTATAACAGTGGTAAAACAGCGGCGAAATATCAGTCATCGGACGGCGGTGAAACATGGAAATATATCGGGCAACTGGAAATTACCTCTTGAAATAAAGGTTATAGTGTGATAAAATTTATTAAATTTGAGAAAAAAAGACATTTTTGTGTCTTTTTTTTTGCGCAAAAGTAGCAAAATTTAATAATACGAAAGGAAATTAGGTGGCATTCATGAAAGCATTTTTAATTCTTGAAGATGGAACAGTGTTTAATGGAACGAGTATTGGTTCTACCCGCGAAGTAATCAGCGAGATTGTCTTCAACACATCAATGACAGGATATCTGGAGGTACTGACAGACCCTTCTTATGCAGGACAGGCAGTAACCATGACATATCCTTTAATTGGAAACTATGGCGTATGTTATAAAGATATGGAGTCTTTAAAAGCATGGCCGGATGGATATATTGTCCGAGAACTTTCCAGAATGCCGAGTAACTTCCGATGTGAAGACCCTATCCAGAAATTCCTTGCAGACAATGATATACCGGGTATCAGTGGGATCGATACCAGAGCGCTGACAAAGATTTTGCGTGAAAAAGGTACAATGAACGGTATGATTACGACAAATGAGAATTATAATCTTGATGAAGTTCTGCCAAAGATTAAGGCATACTCTGTAAAGGGCGTCGTTGATAAAGTAACATGTAAAGAAAAGAAAGTCCTGCCGGGCAAGGGATATAAGGTTGCGCTGATGGATTTTGGTGCAAAGAACAATATCGCAAAGTCCTTAAATTCAAGAGGCTGCGAAGTTACAATTTATCCGGCACGTACAACGGCAGAGGAAATCTTAAGCACGAATCCGGATGGAATCATGCTTTCTAACGGCCCTGGCGATCCAAAGGAATGTGAATTTGAAATTGCAGAAATTAAAAAACTCTATGACAGCAATGTCCCGATTTTTGCAATCTGTCTGGGACATCAGCTGATGGCACTTGCAACAGGTGCAGATACGCATAAATTAAAATACGGACACAGAGGTGCAAATCATCCGGTAAAGGATTTACAGACAGGAAAGGTTTACATTTCTTCACAGAATCACGGTTATGTCGTAGATGAAACGACACTTAATCCGGCAGTCGCAAAACCGGCTTTTGAAAATGTCAACGATAAGACCAATGAAGGTCTTGAATATATCGGAAAGAATATTTTTACTGTACAGTTCCATCCGGAAGCATGTGCAGGACCACAGGATACAGCGTATCTTTTTGACAGATTTATTGAGATGATGAAGAAGGAGGACTAAAAAATGCCAAAGAATCCGAATATTAAAAAAGTATTGGTAATTGGTTCAGGACCGATTATTATTGGACAGGCAGCTGAATTTGACTACGCAGGTACACAGGCTTGCCGTTCTTTAAAAGAGGAAGGAATCGAGGTTGTTTTAGTAAACTCCAATCCGGCAACCATTATGACAGACAAGGATATTGCTGATGAAGTTTATATCGAACCACTGACTGTTAAAGCGTTAGAGCAGATTATTTTAAAGGAAAAGCCGGACAGCATTCTTCCGACACTGGGCGGACAGGCAGGATTAAATCTTGCCATGGAAATTGCTGAAACGGACTTTTTGGAAGAACACAATGTGAAGTTAATCGGTACAACAGCGCTGACAATTAAGAAAGCGGAAGATCGTTTAATGTTTAAGGAAACCATGGAAAAAATCGGTGAACCTTGTGCGGCTTCCTTAGTTGTTAATAATGTAGAAGACGGTGAAGCATTTGCAGCTAAAATCGGTTATCCGGTTGTACTGCGTCCGGCATATACACTGGGCGGCAGCGGCGGCGGTATCGCACACAACGTTATGGAATTAAGGGAAATCCTTGAAAACGGTTTAAGACTTTCACGTGTCGGTGAAGTTTTAGTAGAACGCTGCATCGCAGGCTGGAAGGAAATCGAATACGAAGTAATGCGCGATGGTAACGGCAACTGCATTACTGTATGTAACATGGAAAATATTGACCCTGTCGGCGTGCATACCGGTGATAGTATCGTAGTTGCACCGTCACAGACACTTTCCGACAAAGAATATCAGATGCTTCGTACATCTGCTTTAAATATTATTGACGAACTGGGTATCACAGGCGGCTGTAACGTACAGTATGCCTTAAATCCGGACAGCTTTGAATACTGTGTAATCGAAGTAAATCCGCGTGTAAGCCGTTCTTCAGCACTGGCTTCCAAGGCAACCGGTTATCCGATTGCAAAGGTAGCAGCTAAGATTGCATTAGGCTACACACTGGATGAAATTAAGAATGCCATTACAGGAAAGACTTATGCAAGCTTTGAGCCGGCACTGGATTACTGTGTTGTAAAGATGCCGCGTCTTCCGTTTGATAAATTTATCTCTGCAAAGAGAACACTGACAACTCAGATGAAGGCAACCGGTGAAGTTATGAGTATTGCCAATAACTTTGAAGGCGGTCTGATGAAGGCAATCCGTTCTCTGGAGCAGCACGTTGACAGCCTGATGTCGTATGACTTTACAAAGCTGACAGACGAAGAACTTTTAGAAGAGCTGGCTGTTGTTGATGACAGAAGAATCTGGAAGATTGCAGAAGGTTTAAGAAGACATATTCCGGCAGCCAAGATGCATGAGATTTCAAAGATTGACTTATGGTTTATTGATAAATTACAGATTATTGTCGATATGGAAAATGCTTTAAAGAGAGGTCCTTTAACAAAAGAACTACTCACAGAAGCAAAGAGAATCGAATTCCCGGATAACGTTATCGGTGAACTGACAGGAAAGACAGAAGCAGAGGTTAAGGCACTGCGTGACGAATATGGAATTCATGCGGCATTTAAGATGGTTGATACCTGTGCGGCAGAATTTGCGGCAGAAACACCGTATTATTATTCAGTATTCGGCAGTGAAAATGAAGCGGTTGAAACAAAGGATAAGAAGAAGGTACTCGTATTAGGCTCTGGTCCAATCCGTATCGGTCAGGGTATTGAATTTGACTTCTGTTCTGTGCACTGTACATGGTCTTTCAAGAAGGAAGGCTATGAAACGATTATTGTAAACAACAACCCTGAAACAGTTTCAACGGACTTTGATATTGCCGATAAGCTGTATTTTGAGCCGCTGACACCGGAAGATGTCCAGAATATTGTTGATTTTGAAAAGCCGGACGGCGCTGTTGTGCAGTTTGGCGGTCAGACAGCAATTAAGCTGACAGAAAGCCTGATGAAGATGGGCGTGCCGATTTTCGGTACAAAGGCTGAAGATGTCGATGCTGCGGAAGACAGAGAGTTATTCGACGAAATCTTAGAGCAGTGCGGTATTCCAAGAGCCAAGGGTCAGACCGTATTTACTGTAGAAGAAGCATTAAAGGCAGCCAATGAATTAGGCTATCCGGTACTTGTAAGACCTTCTTACGTGCTCGGCGGACAGGGCATGCAGATTGCCGTATCCGATGAAGACGTTGTTGAATTTATGAATATCATCAACAGAATTAAGCAGGATCACCCGATTCTTGTTGATAAGTACCTTATGGGTAAGGAAATTGAAGTTGATGCGGTATGCGATGGTGAAAATATCCTGATTCCGGGTATTATGGAACATATCGAAAGAGCCGGTATTCACTCAGGTGACAGTATTTCCGTATATCCGGCGAAGTCACTGACACCTAGAATTACGGATATGATTGTTGATTATACAGAAAAGCTGGCACGTTCCCTGCATGTAAAGGGTATGATTAACATTCAGTTTATCGTATACAATGATCAGGTTTATGTCATTGAAGTCAATCCGCGTTCAAGCCGTACTGTACCGTATATCAGCAAGGTAACCGGTATTCCGATTGTACAGCTTGCAACAAAGGTTATTACAGGAAGTAAAATTACAGATTTAGGATATGAACCGGGCTTACAGAAGAAGTCAGATTACTATGCAATCAAGATGCCGGTATTCTCCTTTGAAAAAATCAGAGGCGCAGATATCAGCCTCGGACCGGAAATGAAGTCTACAGGTGAGTGCCTTGGTATTTCAAAAGACTTTGATGAAGCATTGTATAAGGCATTCCAGGGAGCAGGAATCAATCTTCCGAAGCATAAGCAGATTATCATGACACTCTGCGATGCAGATAAGGAAGATGGTGTGGATATTGCACAACGTTTTGAAAAGCTGGGCTACAAGATTTACGCTTCCCGCGGTACAGCCAAAGTATTAAAGGAGCATGGCGTCAATGCAATTCAGGTCAACAAGATTGGTCAGGAAGCACCGACACTCTTAGATTTAATCTTAGAGCATAAGATTGACCTTGTGATCGATACACCGGAAAATGGTATCGAAAGAGCCGGCGACGGTTTCTTAATCAGACGTTATGCGATTGAAACAGGTGTACACTGCCTGACAAGCCTTGATACAGCGCACGCGCTGATTTCAAGCTTAGAGCATGCGTTTAACAATAAAGACCTTACAATTGTCGATATTGCAACGATTGATAACAGAAAGTAGATACCAGGGGTAGTTGCCCCGGCATCATAAAAATAAAGTATCCGGCAGAGGAGATTTTAAAAATTTCTTTTGCCGGGTGTTTTTATTTGCGCAGGATATACGTACAAGCAGTCATATGCGTGAAACAGCGTTGCATTTTCAAGGTGAATATGATACAATTTAAACAGTATTTTGTTCCTGTACAGATACAGGAAACGACATTTTGCAGGGAAGGAACAAGGACAATGGATGCAAGACGGGCACAGGATATATTAAGACATATTATTAATGATGAAGATTACGGCGCAGCGATGTTAGATAAGATTTCAGTTACTGAAAGCATTGAAGTGCTGACCAAGATGCTGCCGGATTGTGTGGCAACGGCACAGAATGATAACAATATCAATGATGCGGGATTTTTCAGCCAGATGATTCATAACTACTATCCGCTGATACTGGATAAAATTAAGAATGCAGAGCATTTATGGGTGGTTTACAGTGACAACACCGGCTATCCGTACATGATTGACGGTGATTTGTTCGTATTATATGATTATGCAAATCATGCGGAGCTTGAAAAGAAACTTAATACAGCAGGGTATCAGGTGGCACTGGAAAGTGTGACACCGACAGATTTCCGAAATGAAGTGGCGCATATGTACCGCAACGGCTATGAAAAAATCCGCTTTACAGACGGAAAGGGCGAACCGTTTGTTGTTGCCAAGGAAGATTTATACAGCTTTGAGGATTTCTTCAATGAAGAATACATGACCAATCCGGGGCTGCAGCGTGCAATGATTGAATTTTTCCAGGAATTCCGTAAAAATACGGCAGCAGATGCAGGGCGTGAGGAGATTTTAAAGAAGCGTGAAGATGCGATGATCCGCACAATGGTACACGCAGAATATATGGTGCCTTGTATCAAAGAGGAAACAGAAGACATGGTTGAGATTTCACATCCGTTTATTGATTTGACAGACCGGATTCAGGATAAGGAAGAAGGCGAGCGTGTGATTGCCATTCCTGCATTCACGGACGGTTTTGAAATGGATAAGTGCTACGAAGGACATCATGAGAATATGCTTTATCAGTATGACGAACTGGTAAATCTCGTAGAAGAACTCGGTGCATCCGGTGTTATCATCAACTGTCTGGGTATCAGCTACTATATGAAGCTGGAACTGATGCACAAAATTAATATGTAAGATACCAGGGTCAAAAGGTCTTTCGCCCACATGAGCTTGCTCATAAGTGGGGGAAAGACCTTTTGACCCGCCCCAATATGAGCATAAAAGTGGGACGATAGTCCCACGATATGCGAATATGGGTAGGATTGTGGGAGTGCGCAGCACGGAACAATCCGCAGGTATCCCAGTTAAGAACGTTCGTTCTACAATATTATAAAGAAAACCGCCGCAGGCACATATTTCATTATAAATATGTGCCTGCGGCATTTTTTGTCTGACGGGGGATAAAACAGCTCTGTTTAACCGTCTTATTTTAAAAAGTCCTGACGCATTGGATTAAAGACATCGACCAGCTTGCCGTCTTCAAGGGCAGTAACACCGTGTTCAACGTTGGAAGGCATATAGACACTGTCGCCTTTTTTCACAACCTTGGTCTCACCGCCGATTGTAAATTCAAAGCTGCCTTCTGCCACGTAAGTAATCTGCAAATGTTCATGGTGGTGGAAATTTCCTTTAGAGCCTTTTTTAAATGTAATTTCACACATCATCAGTTCGTCGGAATAACATAAAATTTTTCTGGTAACACCCGGTTCGCAGTCGGTCGGTGTTACATCTGCATTAAAACGAAACATACTTATCTCCATTCTGAGAACGCAAATTTGTCAGTAATCTGCGGCGTTCACGGCACAAATTACTATTACTTCAATGTACTACAAAATAAGTGGTTTGACAAGAGGATTGCGGGGTTATTATAATAAATGGGAAACACAAAAAAGCTATGCTGGCAGGCATTAAAATGCCTGTGGAATGGAGAATAATATGTATAAATTGTATTATATATGGCTGGTGCCTGCGGTATTTTGTCTGGTTTATTATGTCTGCTGTGTGGCATATGCGGGCTTTGCATCATCTTTTATTACGATATGGCCGGTAACGGCAGTCTTTTTTGCAGGGATTTTTGCGGTGCGTTATGCACAGAATAAAGGTATTCTTATACTTCCAATGTGGATAAATGTGCTGTCTGCGGCAGGTTTATTAATACTTATCAGCTCATTTTGTCTGGTTCAGGCATTAATAACCGTGCAGATGAAGCAGAAACCGGAACCGGACTGTGAATATCTGCTGATTTTAGGCTGCCGCGTGCGGGGACTCGAAATTACAAAATCACTCCGCTACAGACTTGATGCGGCACTGGCATATCTGGAACAGAATGAAAAACATAGCAAAGATAATACCCAAAACAAAACGATACGTATTATCGTATCGGGCGGTCAGGGACCGGGAGAGGATATATCCGAAGCACAGGCGATGAAAGACTATCTGTGCGCACATGGCATAGAAGCTTCACGTATTTTTATGGAAGCTCAGTCCACGGATACGGAAAAAAACATTGCCTATTCGGCACGTTTTATTCCGGATAAAAATGCGAAAATCGGGGTGGTTTCCAATGACTTTCATCTGTTCCGTGCCGGGATGCTTGTCCGTGCGAAAGGCTTTCACAATGTCAGCACGATTGCGGCGCGGTCAGATGAAGTATTGTTTTTAAATTACAGAGTACGCGAATATTTCGGTGTATTAAAAGATTTATTTGGTGTAAAATTCTTTCACTTTATCGGAGAATAACAGACCCTTTGTGTAGCCGTCATGGTATAAGGCTTTGATTTTCTCCTTGTCTTTTTCCAGACGTGAAAAGCCGTCGGTGTTATCCGGACGGATTACAATGACCTTCTTTTCCTTTTCAAGCTGTTCGAGCGTCTTTAAAGAGCGGTTGTAGCAGTCAGCACGGGAAAGGAGGTCTTTTCCGAGTTCTGGATATTTCCAGAAAGCATGCGCCAGAGCCTTTGTGGTGGCGCTGGTTTTCTTTTTGTATCCCTTCTGGCGGGTTAAGACGACAACGACGCGGTCACAGCCGTCCGCGAAAGCCCGCTCATACGGAATCGAATCGCTTAATCCGCCGTCTAAGTACGGAGTATCATTTAAGTAAATATATGGGAAAAGGGCAGGGAGCGCACAGGTTGCCTGAAGCAGCTTGTTGGTGCGGTCCTCGGTTGTATAGCGCATATATTCCGGTTTTCCGGTTAAAACATTGGTAACGACTGCGTAAAATTCGCCGCCCCACGCATTAAAGGTATCGTAGTCAAACGGAACCAGTTTATTCGGAATCGTGTCATAGGCAAATTCCAGTCCATAGACACTTCGGTTTGTCTTATCGGTCATATTGTGCATACTCATGTAGCGTTTATCGTCACGGTAATCTAAAAGAATCTGTAAATTTCTTCTTTTTTGTCTGGAAGCGTAGGAAACACCGTAGGCTGCGCCGGCAGATACACCAATCATATAGTCCGGCATAATATCCCGATCTAAAAATGCATCCATAACACCGCAGGAAAAAATTGTGCGGAACGCGCCGCCTTCAAATACAATTCCAGTTTTCATAATTGTCCTCATTTCTAAATGAATTTATTGTAATGTTTTTTGCCATCAGGTTGTAATTCCTGAAATTACAGTAACATTTTAGTACATTTGATGTGAAATTTCCATATGAAAATACAGATAAATATGATATGATGATGTAAAAGTTGAAAGAATGAGGAGACTATGACACAGGAGATAAGGACACGCCTGCTTTTGATGGCAGATGCACAGTACGGGAGTTTTTCCAAAAGTCTGATTCCTGAATGTAAGCCGCTGTTAGGTGTGCGGCTTCCGGCACTTAGAAAAATGGCGCAGGAATTTGTAAAAAATAAAGAATGGAAAGAACTCGTACAAACAGACGGCGCAGACGATGCTTATTTTGAAGAAGCCATGCTGCGCGGTATGCTGATCGGTTACGGCACGGCAAAAGAGCAGGACAATGAAGAAGCAATGCGGATGTTTGATAAATTTGTGCCGTTTGTTGATAACTGGTCGGTGTGCGACAGCTTTTGTAACAGCATGACAATTGTTTCGGCATACCGGGAAGAATGGTGGGAACATTTACAATCCTTTTTAGCTTCCCAAAAAGAATTTGAAGTGCGCCTGTCTTTGGTCTTATTGCTGTCGCAGTTTTTAAAATGGGACGATGCGGGCAGAAAAATCCCCCGCAGGCGCGTGATTACAGAGGCGGATATTATGCAGAATATTGCATGGAAATCAAAAAAACAGGCACAGAATGACAGCCCGGAGGATTCAGGCAATCCATATCTGGAAAAAATTTTTTCAGTGCTTGACAGACCGTTTACACAGGGGTATTATGCACAAATGGCGGCGGCGTGGCTGACGGCGGAATGTTTTGTCATGTTTCCGGCACAGACCATGCGGTTTCTTATAAAATCCGGCATGGATGATTTTACATATAATAAGGCACTGTCTAAAATATGTGAATCCAGAAATCCGGCGCCGGAAGTAAAGGCACGGATAAAGAGCATGAAAAGATGATGTAAAAAGGAAATGGAGAAAAAGATGAGTACATCAACGACAAAAACAAAAGATATGGTAACAACGGCAATGTTTGTGGCAATTATTCTTGCAATGTCGTTTGTGCCGTATTTAGGCTATATCCCGCTGGGATTTATGAATGCAACAATTATTCACGTTCCGGTTATTATCGGAGCGATACTGTTAGGACCGGCGCGCGGTGCATTTTTAGGCGGTATTTTCGGACTGACCAGCATGATTAACAACACATTTAACCCGAACCTGACTTCTTTCGTATTTTCACCGTTTTACAGCCTTGGAAATGTGCATGGAAATTTTAAGAGTCTGATGATCTGCTTTGTGCCGCGAATTCTGATTGGTGTTGTGGCATATTATGTATATACAGGGATTGTAAAGCTTGTAAAGAAGAAGAAAAACGACGGAAAAGGCAGTGCTGCTGCACTGGCGGCAGCCGGTGCGGCAGGAGCGCTTACGAATACACTGCTTGTTATGAACGGCATTTACTTTTTGTTTGGAAGCAGTTATGCCAATGCAAAGGGAATTGCCACAGATGCCCTGTACGGTGTGATTCTTGGTGTGATCGGAACACAGGGCGTACCGGAAGCGATTGTGGCGGCGGTGCTGACTGTGGCAATCGGAAAAGCACTGCTTCATATCAGACGGTAACAGAAATATTGATATTTTAAGAAATAAAACAAAAGGAAAAGAAAATGAAAAGACAAAATCAAAAAGGCATGATTCTTGCGATTGATATGGGGAATACTAATATTGTAATCGGCTGTGTAGATGATGAAAAGATTTATTTTGAAGAACGGCTCTGTACGGATTATTCAAAGACGGAATTAGAATATGCAATCGGTTTTAAGACCGTTTTGGAGTTATATAATATTGAAAGTGAACAGATTCACGGTGCAATCATTTCATCGGTCGTACCGCAGCTTGTAAACGTTATCAAGTCGGCAGTTGAAAAAATCATCGGCATTACGCCGCTAATTGTAGGACCGGGTGTGAAGACGGGATTGAATCTGTTAATGGACCAGCCAAAGCAGGTCGGTACGGATATGGTTGTAGATGCAGTTGCGGCTATTCACGAATATGGTGCACCGGTGCTGATTATTGATGTGGGAACGGCAACGACCATCAGTGCGGTTGACGACAAGAAAAATTATGTGGGTGGTGCGATTCTTCCGGGTATCCGCGTATCGGTGGATTCACTGGTATCCCGGACGGCACAGCTTCCACGAATCAGTCTGGAAGCTCCAAAATCCGTGATTGGAAAGAATACGATTGCGTGTATGCAGAGCGGTGCGGTTTACGGGAATGCAAGCTGTATCGACGGCATGGTTGACAGAATCCGTGAAGAACTGTGCAAAATGACGGGTGCAGAACAGGAACAGGTCAAAGTCATTGCAACCGGCGGACTGGCAAGGGTGATTGTGCCATACTGCCACAATGAAATTATATTAGATGATAAACTGCTTTTAAAAGGTTTAAAAATCATTTACGATAAAAATGTGGAATAGGAGAGGACTATGTTAAAAGGGAAAAACGTACTGCTTGGCGTAACCGGCAGTATTGCAGCATATAAAATTGCGACACTTGCCAGCAGCTTAAAAAAGCTTGAATGTAATGTAGATGTCATGATGACACAGAATGCGACCAATTTTATCAATCCGATTACATTTGAATCCTTAACCGGTAATAAATGTGTTGTCGATACATTTGACAGAAATTTCCAGTTTCAGGTAGAGCATGTATCCCTTGCAAAAAAGGCGGATATTGTGATGATTGCACCGGCGAGTGCCAACGTGATTGGCAAGCTGGCATCGGGAATTGCAGATGATATGCTGACAACGACATTTATGGCGTGTACATGCAAAAAAATTGTCGTTCCGGCAATGAATACCAACATGTATTACAATCCGATTCTACAGGATAATATTGCAAAGTTAAGAAGGTTTGGCATCGAAGTGTTAGAACCGGCAAGCGGATATCTGGCGTGCGGTGATACAGGTGCGGGAAAAATGCCGGAGCCGTCAGAACTGCTTGAATACATTTTACGCGATATTGCCCTGCCAAAGGATATGAAAGGATACCGCGTGTGCATTACCGCAGGTCCGACACAGGAGGCGATTGACCCGGTGCGCTACATTTCTAACCATTCAACAGGGAAAATGGGATATGCGCTGGCAAAAAACGCGATGCTGCGTGGGGCAGAGGTGACACTGGTTGCAGGTCCGACAAACCTTCCAGATGTACCGTTTGTCAAAATGGTGCATATTACATCGGCACAGGATATGTATGAAGCGGTTACAGAGGCGGCAAAGAAATCCGACATTGTTGTCAAAGCAGCAGCGGTTGCGGATTACAGGCCGGCAGCAGTCAGTGATGAAAAAATCAAGAAAAGCGACGGAGAAATGAGTATTGCATTAGAGCGGACAAAGGATATTATCGGAACGCTCGGAGCGATGGAAAACAAGCCGTTTTTGTGCGGATTTTCAATGGAAACACAGAATGTACTGGAAAATTCCAGAAAGAAGCTGGAAAAGAAAAATCTGGATATGGTGATTGCCAACAATCTGAAAGTAGACGGAGCAGGCTTCGGGACAGATACAAATGTCATTACAATGATTACAAAGACGGACTGTACGGAATTTCCGAAAATGAGTAAATTTGAGGTGGCAGGCTGTATTTTTGATGCAATTTTAAAGAATATAAAAGCATAGAAAGCGGACGAAAAATAAAATATCAGGAAAAGAGGAATTTATGAGCAAAAAAGCAAAATTACTTACAGGGATGTTATCAGTGGCGGCAGTGCTGCTGGTTGCATTTGTCTATTATTATGTGGTGCTTCCGCCAATCAATATCCACGCGCCGGGCTTTTGGATATTTGTCATTGTGCTGGCGGCGGTATTTACGGGTGTTGTCGGACTTTGCAGCATGACAATGACGGAATACTACAAGGAATGGGCGGGCAGACAGTGGAAGCAGTCAAAGCCGGAATTTAAGAGTAAAAAGGCAGAACGTTTTTTCTATTTATGTGCGGTACTTACAGCGGCACTGGTGGTTATTTTTCTAATAGGCGGACTGCTGTCATCTGAAATTGTCAATGCTTCGGCTTACCAGAAACTGTTAAATGTGGAAACCAGAAGCTTTACTGATGATATTCATGAGGTTTCCTACGACCAGATTCCGGTGCTGGATAAAGATTCGGCAACGACCATCGGCAACCGTGTCATGGGAACAATGGTGGATATGGTTTCCCAGTTTGAAGTCAGCGATATGTATACACAGATTAATTATCAGAATAAGCCGGTGCGTGTGACACCGCTTCAGTATGGCAGCCTGATTAAATGGTTTACGAACCACGGGGACGGAATTCCTGCGTATATCCGTATTGACATGACGACACAGGAAGCGGAGTGCGTGCGTCTGGAGCAGAAAATCCGTTATTCGATGAGCGACCATTTTGGCAGAAACATTTACAGACATCTGAGGTTTGCGTATCCGACCTATATGTTTGATGACATCAGCTTTGAAATTGATGAGAGCGGTACACCTTATTGGATTTGTCCGGTGAAAAAATATAATATCGGACTGTTTGGCGGTGTGACGATTGGCAGGGTGGTGCTTTGTAATGCAGTCACCGGGGAAATGACGGATTATGCCGTGGAAGATGTTCCGCAGTGGGTAGACCGTGTGTATTCGGCAGATATGCTCATTTCGCTGTATGATTACCACGGTACGTTAAAGCACGGTTATTTTAACAGTGTGTTAAGCCAGAAGGATTGTCTGGTAACGACAGACGGCTATAATTATATTGCACTGGACGATGATGTGTGGGTGTATACAGGAATTACCTCAGTCGGACAGGATAAATCCAATGTGGGCTTTGTGCTGATGAACCAGCGGACAATGGAAACGCGCTATTATGTGATTTCCGGTGCAGAGGAAAATTCGGCGATGTCTTCGGCAGAGGGAAAGGTCCAGCATTTAGGATACAAGGCGACATTTCCACTGCTTATTAATGTGGGCAGACAGCCGACCTATTTTATGGCATTAAAGGACAGCTCGGGACTGGTAAAATCTTATGCCATGCTCAATATCGAGAAGTATCAGACGGTGGCAATCGGCGATTCAGTCAATGAGTGTGAGAAAAATTACCGTCAACTGATGGTAGACAGCGGCATTGTAGATGAAACAGCGGCAGAAACGCCAAAGGAAAGCAGGCAGATAACCGGCAGAATCGAAAAAATGGTGCAGACGGTATTGGACGGCAATTCGCATTTTTATATACTCTTAGAGGGTCAGTCCCGTATCTTTGATGTGCCGTTATCGGATAATGCGGATATTGTACGGTACAATACAGGCGATACTGTTACATTTTCATATCATGAAAACGAGTCATTAAATGAAGTGACGAAGGTGGAAGCCGCACAGCAGACCGTGCAGTAAAGAGGAAAAATCAAAAAAATAGTGGAAAAGTGTCTTTTGTATGCAGGATTGTGTGTATAAAAGGCACTTTTTTAAAACAACTTAGAATTAAGGAGTAGTATATAAAGAATAAATAACACATATTTTAAATAATTAAACAAAATTTATAATAATAATTGCAATCTGAATAGAATTGTGATATTCTTCTAATAGAATATATTCTAAAAATAAAACCGCAAACAACGGTTGATTTCTAAAACTTGAAATTTTGATTAAGGTTTTATCCGCGTTTTAGGGATGAAATTTTGATTAGAACGGATAGTTTATCCCAAGTAGTATTTTCTATTGACATTTTTATGGGTTCATCTGTTTAATATCCCTTAAAATTCAAAAAGATTTAGAAAATTCATGAAAATCCTTGCCGGCAGTTCAAGTAGTCTATTATAATAAAAGAAAGGAAGAAAGCATGGTAAATACACCTTACGATGATGTGTTCCGTACCCTGTTAACGGATTGTACGGCACTGATTATACCGGTTGTAAATGAACTGTTTCACACAAGTTACACCGGAAAAGAAACAATACATCTGCTTCAAAACGAGCACTTTATAAAGCTGCCGGACGGCAGTGAACAGGAGCGCATTACGGATTCCAGCTTTGAAATCCTCGGTAGAGAAAGAAAGCGTTATCATGTTGAGTGCCAGAGCACGGAAGACGGAAGCATGATAGTACGTATGTTTGAGTATGATACACAGCTTGCACTGGAAAACAGAGAAGTTACAGCGGGTGCACTGGTAGTTCATTTTCCTGATTCCGCAATCGTAGCCCTGCGCCATACGAAAAATACGCCGGAGGTGATGACGGTAATGATACGCACACCGGGCGGGGAAGTATCGTATGCCGTTCCGGTATTAAAAGTCAGACAGTATACAGTAGAAGAAATCTTTGAGAAAAAGCTGTACTTTCTGATACCGTTTCATATTTTTGTTTATGAAAAGAGTTTTAAAGAACTGGAAGAAAACAGCGAAAAATTAGCGAAGCTGGAAGAGGAATATACAGCGATAGTAAACCGTCTGGAAGAAGACCGTAAGAACGGTGATTTAAACGAATACGAAAAGGTTACAATTCTTGAAATGTCAGATACAGTAATAAAACATCTGGCGGAAAAATATGAAAAGGTCAGGAAAGGAGTTGGAGAGAGTATGGGTGGAAAAGTATTAGAGTATGAAGCAAAGGATATATTAAACCGCGGTCGTGCCGAAGGATATCTGGAGGGAGAAGCCTATGGACGCCGCGAGGGGCGTGATGAAGGACGTGCCGAAGGCGAAATCACCGGAATGAAAAAAGCCAAAATGCAGTTAGCCGTAAAATTATTGCAGGCGGGGAACAGCGTTGCATATGTGGCAGACCTGACGGAACTGCCGGAAGAAACGGTGCAAAAGTTGTCGCAGGCAGTCGAGCGTGAAGATGAATAGGAAAAATAAAGCATTTTATCAAAGTAACAGGCGGCTTATCTGGAACAAAAAAGCCGCCCAACTCTTAAATCTCTATTTTCCTAGTACCAAAGTAGGGATTTTGCAAAAACAGTCTGAAAAAATCTCATTTTAAACAATAAAATTTATCAATAAGACTTTTTTGTTGCACTTGCGCAACAAATTGGGAAAGCAGGAAATCAAAGGGATTGTTAAAGAAAACAGGTAAAAAATACCGTTGTTTGTTGCAGGTTTGCAACAAAAATGTCTGCTTGCCAAAAACAAATGTCTGTGGTACACTGCCACTGCAAACGAAAGATAGGCTTTGAAGCCTATTTTTTTAAGTGCCACGGTTAGATAAGACTAATGGAAGTTATCAAAATAAAACTATGCCATAAAACAAAAAACAAAACAAAGCATTAGTATATTCGTAAAATCAACAAGGCACGATAGAAACAAGTAAACAGGGACAAAGCAGAAAGGAAAGAAAAATGAGAAAGACCAGCTTTAAGTTATTATCTGCTTCATTAGCAGTCGCAATGACAATGAGCAGTATGCCGTACAATGTATTGGCGGCAAGCCCGGAGCAGACATTTGCACAGGCAGTACAGCAGGCACAGACAACAGAAGCGGACGGCATTGAAACAGCCGCACCGGCAGAGGAAAATCTCGTAACAGCAGATGCAGAAAGCACAGAAAAAGTAACCTACACAGTTACACCGGGTGTTTCATACGGAAAGGGAAGTATCAAATTAATCTCAGGTGTGACAGAAAGCACCGGTGATGATAGTGAAAAAGTATACACGGCTGAAAAAGACAGCACAATTACATTTGAAGCTGTACCGGAGGACGGCTGGGCATTAGATTCTGTTATGTACATGTCATCAAGCTTTACAACACCGGACTTAAAGATTACAAAGGTAGACGGCAAAGAGAACCAGTATACATGCACAATTCCTGACGATGCATATGCTTACGGCTCAGTAGGAACATTTATGATATATGTGCAGTTTGCACCGGTTCTGGAAGAAGGACAGTATGAGATAAAATCAACAGGCGAATATTTAAGTGTAGATAAGTATGGTGCAAAGCCGGGTGAAACCGTAAAGATTACATCAACAAGTGACAGTTCAACAAGAAATTATGTGCCGACTGTTGCAGATGAAGACGGAACCGGTATTGATACAACACTTGAAAGTACAGTGATTGATGAAGATAAGATTGTACAGGTATACACCTTTGTAATGCCGGAGAAAAAGGTTACAATCACAGAAAAGAGTAACCGTTATTGTGCAATTACATTAGAAACCAATGACGACAGTAAATTTGCAAGCCATGTAAGTTACAGCAGCCGACAGATGATGAGTGGTAATATGAATGTTGTAGCAGACAGCATTATCGACGGCAAGTATTATAAGCATACAGTAACCGTAACCGGTACACAGGGAAATACAACAGTAAAGCCGGGAGAATTATCATCACTTGCAAGCGGAAAAGCAACATATACCGTAGCAAAGAAATTCCCGGTAGCCGTTACTTTAAGAGTAGACTTCGTTGAAACAGATGCGTATAACATTACAAACCAGTCTGCAAATATTGAAGGTGCCGATTTTACCGTATCAAACGGTGAACTTGCGGCAGAAGGCGATACCGTAACATTACTGCTTTCCACAAATACAGCAGACGGATATTACTATGACGGTACAACACTGCCAAAGGTAACAGACGCAGACGGCAACGAAGTAACCGTAACAGCAGATGCAGGAAACACAACATCTTCTGCAAAATTTACATTCACAATGCCTGAAAAGGGTGTCACAACAAGTTTTGACAGTTCTGCAATTACACAGAAAGAATTAAAGGCTGTTACCGTTGCAGATGAAGCAAAGTCTTATATTGCACTGGATAAAACAGAGGCAAGAGAAGGTGAGAATGTCACAATTACTTTGACAGACGAAGCCAAAAAGGTTTTATTTATCAAAGTGATTAAGGAAGACGGCAGTGTCGAATATATAAGAAACTCTGCAACGAGCTTTATAATGCCGTCAGGTACAGTGACAGTATCGGTAATTGCACCGGACAACTGGTTTGAAGAAGGACGTTATGATACAGATGTATATGCGGCAACATCAAGCACACTGATTGTTTCCGATGCGGCAGACCTTGCGGCTGTCGGTAAATTAATGCGTGATAATCCAAGCGCACTTACGGATAAAACCATTAATATTGTAAAAGATATTGATATGAGCGCATATACATGGGTGCCGATGACATATACAAATTACAATAATACAGTAACCTTTAACGGAAACGGACATACCATTAAGGGACTGAATGTAGAAGGCATGACAGGAACGGCATCAAGTTCATGGGTATATTCAAGTGCATTTATCGCACAGATAGGCAGTTTCACAGATGTCACTATCAACGACCTGACATTTGAAGGAACACAAAAAGTCCATACCGTTGTAGGCACATTCTGCTATTTAGGTGGTATTGCTTATGGCGGCGGTTCTTACAACAAGGTCGTAAACAATATGAATGTGACCATTGACGGTGCGACAGGCGGTACGGTATTGCATTACCCTATTACAAATAGTGCAACACAAATTGTAAACAGTGCGGTAACCGGCAAGACAACACTGGAAAATGTAAATTTAACCGGATATTATTCATATTATGGACTTTCAGACAGAGCAGTCAACAGCTATGATATTTCAGAGATTACCATGGGTGAAAATGCAAATCCGGCAAATGTATCTTATTACGGTGTGGACGCTACTTTACAGGCAAAAGATAAGACTGCAAACTGCTACACAGGTACAACATTAAATAATTTCCCTGAAAATGCACAAATTTACGGAATTGCAAAGACTGTTACAGGAGAGAATCTGGATTCTCTTAATCAGAACTTTACATACATCACACCGGTAACAGCCGAGGGTTATGAAAATGACAACTTAATGTCTGTTGACAGCACAACCAACAAGGTCGGCAGGATTGCACTGGTTACATACTTAAACAGCTGGGTTGATGAGAACCAGACAGAGGATAACAAGTATTGCAAGTGGGAAACAGACAAGACAACAGGCAGACCGGTATTAAAGGCAGCCGAAGAAACGGTTGTTTCACAGAAATATGCAATCACTTCAAACGTAACAGGCAGTGAATACGGCGAAACAACCGTTGACGAAGAAGCCGCAGAAGGCAGTAAGGTAACTGTATACACAGCACCGAAGTCATTCTGCAAGGTCAAGAGCATTTCCGTAGAAACAGCAGACGGAAAGAAAGTTGACGTGACAGACAACGGTGACGGAAGCTATAGCTTTACAATGCCGAAGTCCGCAGTGATCGTAAGCACAGAGTATGCACAAGACTCTTATGCAATTACAACAGAAACCAACGGCGAAGGTACAGTCAGCGTATTAACGGCTGAAACAAAGTCTTCCGATAAGGCAAAATCAGGCGAAACCGTAACCGTTACCGTAACACCGGACCGCTTAAAGTATTACACAATGGACAGTGTAACCGTAACAACGGCAAGCGGCAAGACGGTTGAAGCCACAACAACGCAGGCAATTAACGGAACAAATGCCCATGAGTATACATTTACCATGCCGGAAGAAGCTGTAACGGTTATGGCAAACTTCAAAGACGTCAGCAGCTATTACAACGAAGACGGTTCTTTAAAAGAGGGTACATACAAAATGCAGGCAGTATTCGGCAGTACCTATTACATTGACACCGACAAAATCGAAGGTGCAATGGGCTATGAAGAACAGTACACAGACATTACCGTAAGCGTTGATGCAGAAGGCAATGTAACCGTAGACGATTATGAAATGCCGGGCGTAAAAAGCCCGATTGGATACGCAGGCGGCGGCGAACTGTGGATTAAGTCCACACCGACACCGGATGCTAATGATAACGGCAAGATTAAGGGTGCAGATGATGCAGGCGTTGCAGAATCCAGCGACTATGCCGAAAAGTATGAAAACTATACAAAGGTATACACCATTTCACCAACCGTTACAAAGACCGGTAAGATTAATCCGTCAACCAACGTAAAGACAGAAAACACAGGCGATTTCTACTTTACAAAGGTTATGCAGGGAAGTAAGCAGGTCGGCGGCTTCTATAACAGTGAAAATGTAGAATCCGTTACATTGGATAAACTCGCTTCATCAACAAGCAGTAAGGTAGCACCGTTTAACCTGACATTCTCCGGTATCAATTACATTAAAAACGATGCGGACTATGCAAACCAGAATGTGTTATTTACAACATACATCACAGAAATGGCTTACATTTCAGAAGTATTGTTCCGTATGGACTTCTCAACGATTGAAAAAGTCGGTGATACAGACCAGGGAGAAGAAACAACACAGGCATTAGATGTATCTGTTTATACAGCGTGCGAACCGGGTGCCACAAAGACACCGCCTGCAAACATTGATGCAATCAAGAGTGCAACACTGGTAACAAAGACAGACGGAAGCAGACAGGTCGTATTTGACTTAGGCGAAACAATCGTATTCGGCTTACACGGACATATGGGAAGCCTTCGTGTATACAATGCAGACAGCATGGAAAATGCATTTAAGGCAATCTCAAAGAATGATACAAGCGGCTTAAAGTCAGCAATTTACAGCGACTGGTATACAGACAAGATTAATTCCGAAGCAGACAGCGTGGCATATGATAAGACACCTGTAGAAGTAACAGACAGCAGAGGATATGTATACTACACAACAGACGGAACAGAATTTAGCGCAACGTCCACAACAACAGACCTTGAAAATGCACTCGTATATCCGGGTAAGGCAGTTGTAGATGTACCGGACTATTTCGACCTGACAGACAACAATGAAATTTATCTGACAGGCTTTATCGACGGTATGTCAAAGGATACGAACTTAAAGTTAAAGCTGACAGCAAAAAATGAAGACAACACACCGGTTGTAAAGACAGGTACAGCCCATATTTCACAGTTCGGTGAATATGATGTTACTGTCAACGTAACAGTTACAGATGATGTTATCACAGACATTGAAGTAACAGGTGCAAATTTTGCGGGAACTTATGCTGAAACCAATAAGATGATGCTTGAAAAGGCAGTCAACGGCTTAAAGGGCAGCTACATCAATAAGTCCGCAACTGATGTAAAGGAAATCACAGGTGTTGATGCGGTTTCAGGCGCAACGTATTCATCCAATGCAATCCGCGATGCGATTTTAAATGCACTCGAACTAAAGCAGGAAGAAGAAGTCATTAACCTTCCGACAGAAAAGCTTGCAGAAGGCGAATACAGCGTAGACATTGCATACTACACAGATAAAGTAAAGCACAGTCTTGTGGAAAATGACAAGACAAAGGCAAAGATTGTTGTTGACAAAGAGGGCAACATGACACTCGTAACAGACATTATTAACGGAACATCAAAAGAACCGTTATATATCTATGGCTTCAACGGCTACTATGAAGGCAATGATACTTCTAAGAGCTTAAAGGAAGCTGCGGTCGAAATGAATGACATTCAGTACAGCGATGATGTATTCGGTGAAGATGAAAAGGTTGTAACAAAGGTTTCCTTCCCGTTAGAAGGTGATTTTGCGGCAATCTACAACACCAATGCAGATATCTATGTACCGGCAATGAAGAATTTAAACGGTCTGGTTTCAGGCATTGACTTCAAGCAGGGACGTTTCAGCGCAGACTGCTTCGTAAAGGTTTACTGGGACAGCTTAACAAAAACTTCATCTGATGATACAACAAAGGAAACAACATTCGGTGCAGCAAAGACAGCTCTGACAGCAGGTACTTATTCAATTCCTGCAAGCTTAAAGAATGCCGGAAATGTTTCACAGGATTCTATGGCGGCAGGCTGCATTAAGAGTGCCAGCATGACAGTAGCGGCAGACGGTACTGCAACAGTAACGGTTGATTTACAGTCCGTATCCTTTGCGGGACTGACAGCTTACGCAAGCAACTGGAAGATTTATCAGGGAACGTCAGCAGACGGTAAGACCGTAGACGCACAGTACACAACAGACGAAGAAGGCAGAGTGACACAGATTACATTTACACTGCCGGACAACAGCTATGACGGTGTATATGTGAATATGTATGTCGATGCAATGAATTACAGTCCGGATGCATATCTGGCACTGGATTATGCAAATGCGGTAAAGACAGCAGAACCGGACCCGGCACCAACACCGGACCCAGACCCGACACCGGAACCGACTCCGACTCCGACACCAACACCGGACCCAGAACCGACACCAACTCCGACACCGGACCCTTCTGACAATAAAATTGCAGACGGTAACTATTATGTACCGATTGCATTGTGGAATGCGGTATCCGATAAAGCATCTATGGGAAATGCAGCATTTGAAAAGAACAGCAGTGCTTTAATCACCGTAAAGGACGGTAAGGTTGTAAAAGTTCAGATTGCCATGAATCCGGTAACTATAACATCAATCTATAGTGCCGTAACGGCATTTGAGGTAGAGGGCGTAACCGTTACAATCGACAAGACAGAAAAGATTACGACCTCCGCAGGAAATGAAGTTGATGCAATCAGACTGGTAACATTTGAACTTCCTGAAGGTGCACAGCCATCCGTTGCAGATATTACTTATGCAAATGTAAGCTTTAAAGTACCGGATACACCAATGGGCGATACCATGATGAGTGCAAGATTAAGATTTGACTGGTCAGCACTGACAGCAACAAGCGATACTTCTCTTGTACCGGCAGAAGACCAGACAGAAGAAAAGTCACCGGCAGTTGATGTGACGGATGAAAAGACAGGCGTTCATGTATCAGCCGCAGAGGGCGTGCTTCCAGCAGGCTCTGAGTTAAAGGTAACAAAGGTCGGCGCAGGAACAGAATATACAAAGGCGGCAAATGCACTTGCAGACGTCGGCAGCAATTTTGAACTGTATGAAGTTCATTTTGAAAAGGACGGACAGGAAGTTGAGCCAAACGGCAGTGTTGTTGTGAAGTATCTCATTCCGGCAGGCATGAATGCAGACAACGTTGTTTTATACCGTATCAATGATGACGGTTCAAAGACTCTCATAAAGGGCAGTGTGGAAAACGGCTATTATGTTGTGACAACAAAGGGCTTCAGCTATTATGCACTTGTTGAAAAGACAATAACAGATAACAGTTCGGCAGCAGGCGGTAATTCAAATACGGCAGGCGGCTCAGCCAATACGGCAGACAACAGCAACAGCGGCGTAAAGACAGCGGATTCTTCCGCAATGGGCATGTGGGCAGCAGCATTCTTTGCTTCCTTAAGTGCCGCAGGTCTTGCAATCTTTAAAAGAAAGAAAAGACCGGAAGAAAAAGAAGACTAAGCTGTAAAAAAGACAAAACAACGGCATCCGTTCCGAAAAGGGGCGGGTGCCTGTTTGTCACATATAAAAATGAAAGCAGGAGTACAGACATGGAACAGAAATTTAAAATGCAGATTCAGCGGCTTGCAAAGCATGCAGCGGCAGTATTGACGGCAGTCACCGTGGGCATTTTATCGGCGACGGCAGTATTTTCACAAAACAGTAATCCGGTATATGGAGCAGAAAACGGCATTTATCTTGCCAATGCCAATCCAAGCTATCGTAATCCGTCCACCGGTGCGATTGAAGATTCCGGCGGGGAAGGTTCGGCGGTTTTAGGACAGTCCATGACAGAGAGCGCGACATATGGTAAGGCACTTATCGAAGCAGACCCGGCGGGAAACACTTATGCCACAATCCGTATGCAGTTAATGGACAATATCGAAAATCCGCAGTTTCAGGTAGATGGAAGTCCGGTATCCGCAACGTTAATGCAGGAGGATTATTCAAGCAATACCGCAGATTACAGATTCCGCGTCAACAGTGAAAATTCGGTTGTACGTGTGAATATGTATGTAACTGCCATGGGACGTGATATTATTTACTATATTACATTTTCGGGACTGAGTGAAGGCGCAGGCGACTTTATTACCAGTGTGACCGTTGAAGAAAAGGGCGGCAGTGCCGGTCCGGACAGCGCAGAGGGTGGCAGTGAAGAAAGCAACCCGGGAGAAAGCGGTTCAGGAGAGCGCGGTGTAAGTGCGCAGGCTGAAAATACCGAACCAGGCACGGACAGCTTATCGGGTGAAACCGGTGCGTCAGCCGGAACAGACGGCAGTCAGGAAAATGCCGGAACACAGAGCATAGAGAAGGCAGAAGGTGAAAGTGCAGAAAGTACGACAGAAGCCGGACAGACTACATCAGCAGAAGCAAGTGCCGCACAGGCAAAGACCGCAGAAAACACACAGACGAAAAATGCCGGAATTCAGGAATATGATGCGGCAGGAAAACAGGTCAATGCAGAAGCGCAGGAGAGCAAAAAAAACAGCAGCACCGGCATTTTTATCGGAATGGGTGTTGTAATTGCCATTGTTGTGACAGGTGCGGCATGGTATATGCTTGTATATCGTAAAAAGAAAAATTAAAGGAGCAGACAAATGAAACGACAGGTAAAAAAGATTGTTCAAAAAGGACTTTGTATGCTGCTTGCAGGCATCGCCGTACTAACCGCCTCAGTTTCACTGACAGCCTGCGTAGACCAGCACCCGGATTCCACAGAGGGACAATCACAGGCAGACAGTGTGCGTCTTGTGGCAACGTCACCGGCAGCTGCACAGATTTGTGACAAATTGGAATTAGATTTAGTGGGCGTATGCCAGACCTCCGGTACACTGCCGGAGCGGTATAAGGACGTTACACAGGTCGGAACGGCAATGTCGCCGGATATGGAGATTTTAAAATCTTTATCGCCGGATTATGTGCTGTCCCCGAACAGCCTGCAAAGCGATTTACAGCCGAAATATGCGGCAATCCAGGTGAAATCCCTGTTTTTAAATTTAAAAAGTGTATCCGGCATGTATGCTTCAATTGCATATCTCGGTGAAAAATTTAACAGACAACAGCAGGCACAGGCAATGGTAGACGAATTTAACACATTTATGCAGGAATACAAAGATAAAAATGCAGGCAAAGAAGCCCCGAAGGTTCTGATTCTGATGGGATTGCCGGGTTCTTATATCGTGGCAACCGAAAACAGCTATGTCGGCAGCCTTGTGGAAATGGCAGGCGGACAGAATGTATACGCAGGCACTGATGAAGAATTTTTAAGTGCTAACACAGAGGATATCAAAACGAAAGAACCCGATGTGATTTTACGGGCATCCCATGCAATGCCCGAGCAGGTACAGCAGATGTTTGCCGATGAATTTGAAAAAAACGACATCTGGAAGCATTTTGCGGCAGTACAAAACGGCAGGGTGTACGATCTGGATTCGTCCCTGTTCGGCATGAGTGCAAATTTTTCATATCAGCAGGCACTCGAAGCATTACAGCAGATGTTGTATAACAGCTAAAATTCTGTAGTTTTTCATAAAATAAAAAATAATCGGTTGCTTATCTTTTTTTTGTAGTGTACAATAATGAAGATACAGTACATATTTAATAAGGAGAAAAGCCGTGGATATTATAGTAAAGTATATTGATGAATTGTTGGAAAAAAGCACACCGGAAGCGCCGATGTGGAATATTGAAAAGCTCAAGCAGGGCTTAAAGTCTAAGTGGAATTACATTGACGGTTGTATGATTAAAGCCGTACTTGAGATGTATGCTATTTCAAAGGACGAGAAATATTTAAAGTTTGCAGACGATTTCATTGATTATCGTGTAGCAGAAGACGGAACAATTGACGGATACAGCATTGGTGAAAAGAATATTGACAATGTCAATGCCGGCAAGACTTTATTTGAATTATATGATATCACCGGAAAAGAAAAATATAGAAAGGCAATCGACCTTGTATATTCTCAGATTGCTATTATGCCTCGCTGTGAATCCGGCAACTTTTGGCACAAGGATATTTATCCGAATCAGGTATGGCTGGACGGAATGTATATGGGACAGCCGTTTTACATGGAGTATGAAACAAGATTTAACGACCGAAAGAATTATGATGATATTTTCTCACAGTTTAAATTCGTTATTGAAAACATGAAAAATCCGCTCAACGGTCTGTACTATCATGCAATCGACACATCAAAGCAGATGTTCTGGTGTGACAAGGTCACAGGTCTTTCACAGAATATCTGGCTGAGAGCAATCGGCTGGTACTCTATGGCACTGTTAGATACACTTGATAAGGTGGACAACTCTGACCACAAGTATGACAAAGAGTGCAGGATGTTACAGGATGCATATGTAGATTTAATGAATGCGATGATTCGTTATCAGGACGAAAGCGGTATGTGGTATCAGGTTGTCAACTTCGGCGGCATGGAACGCAACTATCTTGAAACAAGCGGAAGTTCTATCATGGCATATTCCCTGTTAAAGGGTGTACGTCTTGGCTTCCTGCCTGAAAGCTACCGTGCATACGGTGAGAAAGCCATTGACGGTATCTGCAAGCGCTATTTAAAAGAAAAGAACGGAGAAATGTCACTTGGTGGTATTTGTCTGGTTGCCGGACTTGGCGGTAAAGACAATCGTCCGGGTACATATGATTATTATATGTCAGAACCGGTTGTAGAAGATGATGCAAAGGGTGTCGGACCATTTTTACTTGCCTATACAGAATTATTACGTTACAAGAAAAATTAGTAAAAAGATACGAGGGAGTCTGACAAAAGCAGGCTTCCTTGTTTTTTCATGCCGCAGAGCCAAATCTGACATTTGGCTCGCGATTCCTCCGGCATTAAAATGCCTGCGGAATGGAGAATAGTGCGAAAAATCACACTGATGTGCTAATTTTTCACACAGATGTTTGCTTTAGAGCGAAAGCAAACACCTATGATGGCAGATGAGAAATCGCCTGCGCGAATTTCTCATCGCCGCTTCGCAACAAAGTCGCTCAGAAACGAGGAATAAAATGAAGCCGTATATTACGAAAAAAGAAGTAGAAGAAACACAAGGGAAGGATGCACGGACACAGCGCTTTTTGACGGCAGAAAACGGCTGCCTTGGCGGTTGTACTTCCGGGACAACAATTTATGCCGGCTATGAGTTTAGTGCGCATCCGGGCGTGCATGAAGACCAGGAGGGCTTTTATGTGCTTGAGGGTGAGGGCTATGCCAGACTTGGTGATCTGGAGTTTCCAATTGAAGCAGGTGATTCATTTATTGCACTTCCGGGTGTGCCGCATACGATTAAGACAAAACCGGGCTGTCAGCCTGTCAAGGTATTTTGGTTTCACAGTGCAGTCTGATGCGGACTGCTGCTGATAAAGGAGTGTGTTTGTTTGAACAATGAGGAATTGGAAGAAAAAAAGAAATGGTTTTTTAAAGAAAATATCCGACTGGAAGAACTACGGAAAAATCTGGAGCAGCAGCAGGGAAAGCTAGAGGAAGAAGAGCAGGTTGTGGAGATTCAGAAGCAGATGCTGGAAAAGCAGAAACGCAGTCTGGATTTGCTAAGAAAGCAGTTAGATAATCAGAAGCATCTGTTTGACCAGCAGTGGCAGATTCTGGAACGGGAAACCAGACAGCTTGCTATTGACCGCGAAAAATTTAAGCGCGACAAGCTGATGTACCGCGATGAGGTGTACCGTGAGGCCAGAAGAAAGTTTGCCATGGTACAGAATATCAGTCATAGCGGTGTAAATCTCTTCTTTAAAGGTGTTGACAGCAGTGCAGCATTAAAAAAGCGCTATAAGGCATTGTTAAAAATTTATCACCCGGACAATGCGGGCGGTGATAAAGAAGTGTTACAGGCAATCAGCGCAGAATATGAAACATTAAGCAGGAATATTGAATAAGATAAGAAAATAAAGCAAATTATGCAAAAAAAGCCGGATATATTGATAAAAATACTCATATTTATAAGTTGTTGTCTGTACGAATATGGTGTATAATTCAGACATAACGGCTTGTCGGACGAACAGGCAGCTACGTTTAGAAGTACACGAAATGAAGGAGAATGAGATGTTTAAGATTAATGACAATTATTTAAAGCTTCCGGGAAGTTATCTGTTTTCCACGATAGCCAAAAAGGTTCAAGCCTTTCAGGCTGCTAATCCGGACAAGGAAATTATAAGACTGGGTATCGGTGATGTAACGCTGCCGCTTGCGCCGGTTGTAATTGATACATTACACGGTGCAGTTGATGAAATGAGCAAGGCAGAAACATTTCACGGTTATGCACCGGATTTAGGGTATGATTTTTTAAGAAATGCAATTGTAGATTTTGATTATAAAAGACGTGGTGCCGACATCAGTGCCGATGAAATTTTCGTCAGTGACGGTGCAAAGTCTGATTCAGGAAACATTGGTGACATTTTTTCAGTAGACAATAAAATTGCAGTATGTGACCCTGTATACCCGGTATATGTAGATACCAATGCAATGGCAGGAAGAACCGGGGATTATTTACCGGATCAGCAGAAGTGGAGCAATGTAATCTACATGCCGTGTACGGCAGAAACGAATTTTGCGCCGGAGCTGCCAAAGGAAACACCGGATATTATCTATCTTTGCTTCCCAAACAACCCAACCGGTTCTACGATTACAAAGGACGAATTACAGAAGTGGGTTGATTATGCAAATAAAGTAGGTGCGGTTATCATCTATGATGCAGCTTATGAAGCATACATTTCAGAGGAAAATGTACCGCATACGATTTTTGAATGTGAAGGTGCAAGAACCTGTGCCATCGAACTGCGCAGCTTCTCAAAGAATGCCGGATTTACGGGAACAAGACTTGGATTTACCGTTATTCCAAAAGATTTAAAGAGTGGTGATGTGACATTACACAGTCTCTGGGCAAGACGTCACGGCACAAAGTTTAACGGTGCGCCATATATTATCCAGAAGGCGGGTGCAGCTGTTTACACAGAAGAAGGACAGAAGCAGACTGGTGAGCAGATTGCATACTACATGAACAATGCAAAGACAATTCTGGAAGGCTTAAAGTCCGCAGGCTATACCGTATCAGGCGGTGTCAATGCACCGTACATCTGGTTAAAGACACCGGATAACATGACATCTTGGGAATTCTTTGATTTCCTGCTTGAAAAGGCAAATGTTGTCGGTACACCGGGTTCAGGTTTTGGTCCAAGTGGTGAAGGCTACTTCAGACTGACCGCTTTCGGTTCTTATGAAAATACCGTAAAGGCACTTGAAAGAATTAAGGCAATCTAATTGTTATCATAATATTAAATACACACACCCGCGGGAACAGGCTGAAAAGCCAGAGATTTCCGCGGGTATTTTTATAAATTTTTATAATCCCGGTTTGTGGATTTTTATGTATGAAGCGGGATACAGTACGGCATAAAACATTAAAAACAAAATAGTGAAAAAACTTTTATAAAAGAATTTTGTAAAATGAATAGCAATTTCCGGGGAAATAGTGTATGATAAGGACAGTGCAGAAATGCAGAACATAAAATAAAGCATGTAATAATGAAAAGCAGTAAATCAAACAGTAAAAATGGAGGTTTCAATATGTGGCAGGCAGATTTAGGAAATGGAAAGTACCGCAACCCGATTCTATACGCAGATTATTCAGACCCGGATGCAATCCGTGTCGGCGAAGATTATTTTATGATTGCATCAAGCTTTTGCAATGCACCGGGGCTGCCGATTTTACATTCAAAAGATTTAGTCAACTGGAAAGTAGTCAATTATGCATTGGACGAGTTACCGGAATTCCGTTACCGCAATCCGATTCATGGCTGCGGGGTATGGGCACCGGCAATCCGGTATCATGAAGGAACCTATTATATATGTTTTCCGATGCCGGATGAGGGCATTTACATGACAACAACAAAAGACCCGTTTGGCAAATGGAGCAAGCCGGTGAATATTCGTCCGGGAGCAGGCTGGATTGATCCGTGTCCGTTCTGGGATGATGACGGAAAGGCGTATCTGGTAGCAGGTGTTGCAAAGAGCCGTATCGGATACAAGAGTGTACTGCATATGGTAGAAATGCAGCCGGACGGTATGGGATTAATCGGCGAAGAAGTCAAGATTTTTGACGGCAATGAAAATGATCAGGTAACAATTGAAGGCCCGAAAATGTACAAGCGCAACGGCTGGTATTATGTATTTGCTCCGGCAGGCGGTGTAAAGACCGGCTGGCAGACAGTACTCCGTTCTAAAAATCCTTTTGGACCATATGAATATAAGGTCGTAATGCGTCAGGGTGATTCACCGGTCAACGGCCCTCATCAGGGTGCATGGGTGGACACGGTGACAGGTCAGGACTGGTTCTTACATTTTCAAGATGTCTACGCAGGCGGAAGAATTATTCATTTACAGCCAATGCACTGGGAAAATGACTGGCCAATAATCGGTATCAATAAGCCGGGCAATGATTACGGCGAACCGGTTATGGAGTACACAAAGCCGGATATCGGAAAGAGTAATTCATATCCGGTTTGCGAGCCGGATACGAGTGATGACTTTACATCGGATAAACTCGGTATGCAGTGGCAGTGGAATGCCAATCCTCAGAAGGACTGGTATGAGCTTACCGGATCAAAGTTAAAGTTAAATGCACTGGATACTGTGCCGCTCCGCCCGGTTAGTGATTACCGTAATCTGCTGTTACAGAAATGGCCGGCACCGGAATTTACCTGTGTGACAAAAATGCAGCTTTCCGGCATGGAAAACGGCGATGTGGCAGGCGTTGTATCACTGGGAACGGAATACGGCGCGCTGGCGGTTGAAAAGCGGGATAACAAATATACGGTCAGACAGATTTTGGGAACACAGTATTTTGACTGTGATATGCCGTATACAACACAAAACAGCAATGATTTTGAACTGTCCGAAAGTGATTTTAAGGATACCGGGAAAACAGTGACATTCCGTTACACGGTAAAATGCACCGGTCATATTGACCACATGGAGTTAAATCTTCCTGTAAAAGCAGCACCGGTCGAGGAATTAACACTGGAATTAAGTTTTGACGGCAAAAACTATGAAAAAGCCTTTTCATTTGCTTCCAAAGCAGGCAGATGGGTCGGTGTGAAAAACGGCATTTTCTGTGCCCATGACAACACCGTAAAAAATGACAAGACAGGATATGTACTTGTAGATTCTGTGGAATATATGCCAAAAGAAGATTAGTAGAACGATATTTTATAAAGCGGTCCTTTGCAAAAGAATGAGCCAAAGTCAGATGATAATGGAGCATTTCTTTTACAAAGGACTTTTTTATTCAATCAGTAGAAAATATGGTCGCCAATCACCGTGCCATAGGTGTCGATACCGCTGCGGTATACGTGGAAATACAGCGCATTAATTGTAACATTTCCGTTTAAAACCTCCTGCGCTGCCTGAACGCACGAAGCGGAAGCACCGCGGGAGAGCACAATCGTAAAACGGCCGCTGGCAACCGGTGTAAATTGTCCGGAAGCATAGATGACACCGGAAATGGAGTTGGCAAAACGTGGGCTGTTGACACGGTTTACAACAACACTTCCGACAGCTAACTTACCCTCGTAAGACTGGTTGCCCGCTTCACATTCGATAATTGCGGCAAGCATGGCAAGGTCAGAGGTGTCATATGAAATCGGTGTTTTATTAATATTAGAAGTAATGTCACCGCTGCCGGAATTATTATTCCCTGCGGCGGCAGCCGCACGGCTTGCGGCTTCACGGCTTGCAGCCTCTGCTTCCGCCTTTTCCTGTGCCAGCTTTTCTTCTTCAAGTTTCTTTTCATAGGCCAGTGCGGCAGCTTCGGCCTCGGATACGTTGTTGGAAGACGTATCAAAATCCTGCTGGGTTTTTGCAAGCAGTGTCTTTAAATTTTCCTGTTCATTTAAAGCAGCTTCCCGTAAGGACGACAGTTCGGAAACCTCGGTATCCAGCTGTTCTTTTGCTGCCTGCTGGCGTTCATAATTGGCTTCCATCTCATCTAACATATCACGGTCATACTGTGATAACTGGTAAATGTATTCGCTTTTTAACAAAAGTTCACTCATACTTTGGGAAGTTAACAGCAGTTCAATCACATCCGAGCTGCTGCGTTCATACATATACCGGATACGCAGTTTCATGGAATCGTACTGTTCGTCCATTGTCTGGGACAGCGACAGCAGTTCTTCATTTAAGGCATCAACATCTGCCTGTTTGTCATCAATCTGTTCTTCTAAGGAAGATAAACGGCTTCCGGCGCTCTGGAGCTGACTGTCAATTTCGGATAAATCCGCAGACAGACTCTGCTGTTGTGCCTTTAAGCTTTCCAGTTCCCGGTTGGCATTGTCTAAATCGTCCTGCGTGGTTGCATAGGACAGATAAGGAATGGTCAATGCGGTACTGCAAAATACACAGCACAGACAAATCATGAATTGTTTTAACTTTTTCTTATTATTCAATGCAAATCTCCTGTTACAATCTAATCGTTATTCCAATCATTTATGCTGGTATCAGTATAAAATGCAGACCGCAAAAATGCAAGCGTCAAACCACTTTTATGCTTTATGGGGCGGGGTTCGATTTTTTTTCACCGGCGGACAGGCACATGTGGGTTTGGAACTTTTAAACATGGTATTATTTATATCACGATACATAATAAAATATTACAGTAAAATATCTCCTATTTTAAGAGGAAATTCATAAAAAATAATAAAATTAAGCATTATTCAGGCAGAAGCATAGACATTTCAGCAGAAACGTGAAATAATGAAAAAGTAAGTTGTTAGAAAATCAAAATAAACCGAAAAAACGTAAAGAGAGGAAAAAAGATGCTTGAATTAAACAACATCGTAAAGGATTATATTTCCGGAGATACCAGGGTAACGGCATTGAAGGGAATTAATCTGCGTTTCCGCGACAGCGAATTTGTATCAATTTTGGGACAGTCCGGCTGCGGAAAAACAACTATGTTAAATATCATCGGGGGGCTTGACCAGTATACAAGCGGTGATTTAAAGATTAACGGACGTTCTACGAAGAAATTCAAGGACCGTGACTGGGATGCATACCGCAATAATTCGATTGGATTTGTCTTCCAGAGTTATAACCTGATACCGCACCAGACCGTACTTGCCAATGTCGAACTGGCACTGACTTTATCCGGTGTATCCAAGTCAGAGCGCAGAAAGCGCGCAATAGAAGCACTGGAAAAAGTAGGCTTAAAGGAACAGATTCACAAGAAACCCAATCAGATGTCCGGTGGACAGATGCAGCGTGTTGCGATTGCAAGAGCATTGGTAAATGACCCGGATATTTTACTGGCAGACGAGCCGACAGGCGCATTGGATACAGAAACCAGCGTACAGATTATGGAGATTTTAAAAGAAATTGCCAAAGACCGTCTGATTATTATGGTTACGCATAATCCTGAACTGGCAGAGCAGTATTCAACAAGAATTATCCGCCTTTTAGACGGACAGATTACAGACGATACCGATGCTTACAGTGAAGAACAGATGAAAGCGGATATACAGGAAAAGGAGCAAAAGCTTTCAGATGCACAGACAGGAAAGAAGAAAAAGAAAGCAAAGACATCGATGTCCTTTTTTACAGCGCTTTCTCTTAGTATGAATAACCTGATGACCAAAAAGACCCGTACCCTGCTTACCGCATTTGCCGGAAGTATCGGTATTATCGGCATTGCGTTGATTCTTTCCATTTCAAATGGTATTCAGGACTATATTGACAGGGTACAACGCGATACACTGTCGAGTTATCCGGTCCAGTTACAGTCCCAGACCATGGATATCAGCAGCATGATTGAAATGATGACTGGGTCTGATAAGGATTCTGTTGAACATGACAAGGATAAAGTGTACAGTAATATGATTATGTCGGAAATGATGAATACCATGATTTCCGATGTGAAAAATAATAATTTAAAATCCTTTAAAAAGTATATAGATGATAATAAAGATGAGATTTCAACATATGCAAGTGATATCCGGTACAGCTACAATGTTGATATCAATATTTACGATACAGACACAAGCGACGGTGTGACACAGCTAAATCCAAGCACTATTATGAATACGATTTACGGTACGAACACTTCACAGGGCAGCATGAGTGCGATGTATACCAATGCAGATGTATGGAACCAGCTGCCGGGCAATCAGGATTTACTGGATTCCCAGTATGATATGGTAGCGGGAAGATGGCCGCAGCAGTACAACGAAGTGGTGTTAGTTGTTGATGAGAACAACGAAATTGATGATTATACCCTGTATTCACTGGGCTTTAAAGACCCTGACGAGGTAACGGCGATGTATAAGCGCATGATGACAGGCGAAACCTATGACACCGAGGAAACAGAGTATACTTATGATGAAATTTTAGATAAGAAATTCCAGATGATTCTGCCAACCGATTATTACCGGTACAACGCAGAAAAAGACATCTGGGAAGATATGCGTGAAGATGAAACGTATATGAAAAATGTAGTAGACAACGGCACACAGATTCAGGTGTGCGGTATTATCCGTCAGAAAGAAGATGCGGTCAACACGGCAATCCGGAGCGGTGTAGGTTATACAAAGGAACTGATGCAGTATCTGATGCAGGGTGTCAACGACAGTGAAGTGGCAAAAGCTCAGCTTGCCGATGAAACAACCGATATTTTTACGGGAATCCCGTTTGACAATGACAAGGATACACCGATTACAATGGATGATGTCAATGCATATGTTGCGACGCTTTCAGAGCAGGAACAGGCACAGATGCAGGCTTATATGAGCCAGATGACAGAAGAACAGATTTTGCAGCAGTTTTCGCAGTCTTTAAAGGCACAGACAACAGAAGCCACATTTGAGGGCAACAAAGAAAAGTTAGGCATTACAAACGAAGACAATCCGTCAGAAATTGATTTATATGCTGCAAGCTTTGAGGCCAAGGAAAAACTGGAAGATATTATCAGCGATTATAATAAGAAAGCAACTGATGAGGGCAGAGATGAAGATGTGATTAATTATACCGATTATGTTGGCATTATGATGTCTTCCGTCAGCACGATTATTACGGCGATTTCAGCGGTACTGATTGCATTTGTTGCGATTTCACTCGTTGTTTCTTCTATTATGATAGGTATTATTACGTATATTTCCGTACTTGAAAGAACAAAGGAAATCGGTATTTTAAGAAGTATCGGTGCGTCAAAGAAAGATGTTTCCCGCGTATTTAACGCCGAAACACTGATTGAAGGCTTTGTATCCGGTGCACTGGGTATTGTGATTACACTGATTTTGTGCATTCCGGCGAACCGGATTATTGAAAATGTGACAACAATTGCAGGAGTTGCAAAACTTCCTGTTGCAGGTGCCGTAATCCTTGTTATAATAAGTATGGTGCTGACACTGATTGCCGGATTTGTTCCAGCGAAGATGGCAGCGAAAAAAGATCCGGTAGTAGCACTGCGTACAGAATAATAAAGCATTTGTGATACGCACGGAATTATTAGGAATAAAGGAAGCAGTCATGAGGAACGTTTACAAATTTTTAAGAGCCTCAATACTCATTTTAATACTGGTTGGCGGGACATATTTTATTGCGCAGGAATATTCAGCCGGTATTGAAAATGCAGTCAATACATCAGCAGGCGGTCAGAGTCTTACAAAGGAAACCATAACCAATCTCGGAGATGTCTTAGCGACGGTAGAAGCGGAGATCGCCGGCGGAGCCGGAAGTGAAAAAACGAATGATACGGTAAAGTCTGATTATCAGCCGGTACAGGGAACCGGACAGCTTGTGGAAGACAGCAAATCCCAGCAGACGGATACGACACCGGCGGCATCTTATGATTTTCCGGAAAATATGTATCCGTACAGAGCCATGCTTTCGGATACACAGAAGGAAGTTTATGACCAGGTGTACGGGGCAGCACTGGAATTAAAGGAAAGTGTGACACTGTGCCGTCAGCTTGACCAGAGCAGTATTAAAAATGTCATGAATGCGGTCTTTAACGATCACCCCGAGCTGTTCTGGCTGGATACCGGCTACAGCTACGGGTACACCAGCAAGGGAGCGGTCATTTCCGTGATGTTAAAATACAATGAAACGGCACAGACACTGCAGTCTGCCAGACAGAAGTTTTTAAATGCGGCGGCGAAGGTGATTAACGGCGCCAGTTCGCTTACGACCGACCTTGACAAGGAACAGTATGTTTATAAAGCCCTTCAGAATATGTGTGTCTATGATGAAAATTCAGACATGAACCAGAGTGCATACAGCGTATTCATTAACGGAAGCTCGGTGTGTGCCGGATATTCGAGGGCATTTCAGTATATTATGCAGCAGTTAAATATTCCGTGTTATTTCTGCACCGGATATGCTAACGGCGGTTATCACGCATGGAATATTGTCTATATTGACGGAAAGTATTATAATGTAGATTTGTCGTGGGACGACTCTCTTGGAGATGTATCCAATACATATTCCTTTGCGTACTTTAATCTTTCAGATAAAGCAATTTCTGTAGACCATACGCGCAGGGAACTATCGGTGAATCTGCCGGAGTGCAAATAAAATGTCTGTGGAACGGAGATTAGTGTAAAAAATCACACTGATGTGCTGATTTTTTACACAGCACTTTGTGCCGCAGGCGTCACAAAGTTGCTATTTATCGCAGAGCCAAATAAGATTTGGCTCGCGATTCCTCCGGCATTAAAATGCCTGCGGAATGGAGATTAAAATGAAATACTTAATTGATACACATACACATACGATTGCAAGCGGACACGCTTATAACACAATAGATGAAATGACAAGAAAGGCAGCACAAATCGGGCTGTCTGCTATTGCGTTTACGGAGCATACGCCGAAAATGCCGGGCAGCTGCGGCAAACTGTATTTCAGCAATTTTAAGGTCCTGCCGCGGGAAAAATTCGGCGTGCGCCGTCTGTTTGGCTGTGAAGCCAATATTATGGACTATGACGGAACACTGGATATGCCGGACACACTGCTTGAAAAAATGGACATCGTTATTGCAAGCTTTCATATTCCATGTATCTGCCCCGGTACAAAGGAGCAGAATACGCAGGCACTGGTGCAGGTTCTTGAAAATCCGCTGGTTGACATCATAGGGCACCCGGATGACAGCCGGTATCCGGTGGACTTTGAAACGGTGGTGCGTGCGGCAAAGCAAAACAACAAGTTTCTCGAATTAAACAATACATCATTAAAACCTGACGGACCGCGCAGCGGCGCACGGGAAAATGACCTCTGTATGTTAAAGCTGTGTATGGAACATGGTGTCATGATAACACTTGGCAGTGATGCCCATGTCGAAGAGGATATCTGCAATTTTTCGTATGCGGAAGAGCTGTTAAAAGAAGTGCATTTTCCGGATCAACTGATTGCAAATTTGGATTTGGACAGATTTACTGCTTTACTATAACGTGCTAATGTGTTAAAATATCGGTATTGTTTAGAACTTTTGAAAAAATGCTGATGCGAGTTTATCAGCACAGAAAAGGGGCAATTATGAATAGTAAATTAAAAACACCTGCGGTAGAGCAGTTATTTGATGCAATTTTAAGTCTTGAGAATAAAGAGGAGTGTGCTGCATTTTTTGAAGACCTCTGTACAATTAATGAATTGCTGTCACTTTCACAGCGTTTTGAGGTGGCAAAGATGCTGCGTGAAAAAAAGACTTATCTGGACATTGCGGAAAAGACAGGCGCTTCTACAGCAACCATCAGCCGCGTAAACCGCTCGCTAAATTACGGCAGCGACGGTTATGAAAAGGTATTTGAGCGGTTACAGATTCCGGAAGGCGGAGAAGGACAGCAGGAATAAAAATATTACGGAACAGATACATATTCTGCCCGGAGAAGGGCTTGAACGTCAATCTCCGGCAAGGCTATAAAAAACGGAATGTGAAGAAGCACAAAACTTATCACATTCCGTTTTTGGTTGCTTCGTAAAAATTCTGCATGATTAAAAGCGGCTTTCTTTCCATGCTTTATATTTTTAAATTTTATTTTTCATTTTTGCGGCTTTTCTGCTCGGCTTTTTCGGCTTTGCGTTCTGCCTTTTCCACCTTGCGCTCAGACTTTGTGTGCGGCACTTCCTGCTGGCTGCGCGAAGCAAAGTCGTCAATCAGACTTTCAATAATATTTTTCTTCATATAAACATCAAAACTCAGTAAAGATACCAAAGAAAAGAACTGTAAAAATTCGCGGCTGTCCGTATCTTCAACGGTAGAAAAGGCTTCCTCCGAAAGATGCGCTTTTTCAAGGACATCTTTTGAAATGCCGGAAATCTCTCCCTTGCACAGATTATAAATCTGCTTGTAGATGTCGTCTAAGCTGCCGGTATCATTTCCTTCAAAAAACTGTTTGGTCAGCGGATTTAACAGGGTCTGTATATCACTGATAGAGAGCAGATTTTTAAAGTAATAAATAAATGTCAGGACATATAAATGCTCCTTGGAATATTTCTTTTTTACCGGCGGCGGCAAAAGATTGTTTTTGGTGTAATTATTAATCATGGTTTTAGTCAGAATCTTATCGTCTTCGCGGCGTTTGCAGTCGCTTAAATGTCCGTCCATAAAGGTCGTGACCTGATCCATATAAAGGTCGATATTGGGGACTTCCCCCGGTTTGATATAATTTAACTTTGCCAGCCGCTTTAACAGCGTAGCAACAAATTGTGTATATTCAGTATTCATAACTTGTCATCTCCATTCACATAACAGTAACTATATGACATTATATAGTATTTAAAACTAGATAGCAAGGGGCGGATATAAAACACCTGTAATTGTTTAAAAAATTGTTATAAAATTAATGAAATTTATGCAATATTGCGTGACAAAATAGGGGAAATATAATATACTGTAATTCATGGGGCAGATAGATAAGTGCCCGGTAATAATTGTGTACCAATGGGTAGAATGGAGGATATTTACTATGGGAATTTTAACAAGATTTAAGGATATTATGTCTGCGAACATCAATGCTTTACTGGACAAATGCGAAGATCCGGAAAAGATGATTGACCAGTACATGCGCAACCTTGAAAGTGATCTGGGTAAGGTAAAGGCAGAAACAGCTTCTGTTATGGCAGAGGAAACAAGAGCCAAGAGAGAACTTGACGAATGTACAGAGCAGGTTAATAAAATGCAGTCATATGCTGAAAAGGCACTGACAGCAGGGAATGAAGCAGATGCACGTAAGTTTCTTGAAAAGAAGCAGCAGCTGGTATCTACACAGACAGCATTACAGCAGTCTTATGAAGCGGCAGCAGCCAATGCGGCAAAGATGCGCCAGATGCATGATAAGCTTGTAAAGGATATTGAATCCTTAGAATCAAGAAAGGCAGCAATCAAGGCAAAAGTTGCGACAGCTAAGGCACAGGAACGTTTAAACAGCATCGGTTCAAGTGTGACAGGTGCAAACAACAGTATGGCAGCTTTTAGCAAGATGGAAGCAAAAGCCAATAAGATGTTAGATGAAGCCAATGCAATGGCAGAGTTAAACCAGTCACAGGAAGATTCTGATATTGACAATCTTGCAGCAAAGTATGATTCAGCACCACAGGATGCAGCAGTAGATGATGAACTGGCAGCATTAAAGGCAAAGATGGGCTTATAATATAAATAACAGCAGAATGGAGAAAAGTCATGGGGTTATTTGGAAAACAGCTTGCAAATGTTGTAGAATGGGAAGAATACAGAGATGACTGTATTTTCTGGAAATGGACGAACCGTGAGATTAAAAAAGGAAGCCGCCTGATTATCCGTGCAGGACAGGATGCCATTTTTATGTACAATGGTAAGATCGAAGGTATTTTTAAGGATGAAGGAAGCTTTGATATTGAATCCGATATCATTCCGTTTCTGTCAACTTTAAAAGGCTTTAAGTTCGGATTTAACAGCGGTGTGCGTGCAGAAGTTCTTTTTGTGAATACAAAGGAATTTACCGTAAAATGGGGCACAAAAAATCCGATAGCCATTCCGGCACCGTCACTTCCGGGCGGTATGCCAATCCGTGCGTTTGGTACATTTAACATTAAGGTCGATGACTATCTTGCATTAATTGATAAAGTGGCGGGTGTGAAGCAGATGTACACGGTTGACGATGTCAGGGAACGTGTTGTTGCTGTTTTAGACCAGCTTCTGATGAAGTGGATTTCTAAAGAAGGCAAGGATATGTTTAATCTTCAAGCCAATGCGTATGATATCTCAGCAGGGATTAAAGAAGACCTTGATATGCAGATGATTAAGATTGGACTGACCATTACCGACTTTAACATTTCAAGCTTTTCGTATCCGGAAGAAGTACAGAAGATGCAGAACAAAGCCGCTTCCCAGTCTATGGTGGGCGACATGAATAAGTATGCACAGATGGCAATGGCGGACAACATGAGCAATGGTAAGTCCTCTAACATCGGTGTGGATATGATGAATATGCAGATGGGATTACAGATGGGCAGACAGATGATGGACAGCATGAGCAGCGCGCCACAGAGTACAGGTGCGGCACAAAGCAGTACGTCAGGCAGTGCACCGAAGTTCTGTCCGGAGTGTGGTTCACCGACAAACGGTGCAAAATTCTGTTCCAACTGCGGACATAAATTAGTATAAAAATCCGGCGGCGGCTGTTTTATTTTCGCGAAAGTGGACAAATGTGCAGTCAAGCGGGGAAAGCTCTTGATAAGGGTGATATAAAAAGAGCTGTTATGCATAAAAGTATTTTTGGAATACTTGCATGACAGCTCTTTTTTGTTTATAATGACACATACTTGAAACAGTGCGTATGCAGTGTGTACATCTTTGGGCAGGATAGTCATAAAGAAACTGTATACACGCAGGAATGGAGGAACGGTTTGAATTTAGATGGATTAAATGACTGCCAGAAAAGGGCGGTAAAACAGACAGAGGGGCCAGTGTTAATTATTGCCGGGGCAGGTTCGGGAAAAACACGTGTTTTGACAAACCGCATTGCATATCTGATTGATGAATGTGGAATCAGCCCATATAATATTTTAGCAATTACATTTACCAACAAAGCCGCCGCAGAAATGCGTGAACGTGTGGAAAAGGTAACGGACTGCGGCAGTCAGGTGTGGGTAAGTACCTTTCATTCGACCTGTGTGCGGATTCTTCGCCGTTACATAGACAGAATCGGGTATCAGACCAATTTTACGATTTATGATACGGACGACCAGAAAAGCGTAATCCGGGATGCCTGTAAAAAATTAAACATCGATACAAAAATGCTGAAAGAGCGCACAATTATGAGTGCGATTTCATCTGCCAAAGATGAAATGATTTCGCCGGATGAAATGGAAGTGAATGCCGGGGGCGATTACAATGCCAAAAGAATTGCCGGTGTATACAGAGAGTATCAGAAGACACTTAAAGCAAATAATGCGCTGGATTTTGACGATTTGATATTTAAGACGGTTGAACTGTTAAACCGTGATGAGGAAGTGTTGGAAGCGTATCAGGAGCGTTTCCGTTATATCATGGTCGATGAGTATCAGGATACGAATACATCGCAGTTCCGCCTGATTAGCAAGCTGGCGGAAAAATACGGCAATCTGTGCGTGGTTGGTGATGATGACCAGTCCATTTACAAATTCCGCGGGGCGAATATCAGCAATATTTTAAATTTTGAAAATACATTTCCGGGTGCAAAGGTGATCAAACTGGAACAGAACTACCGTTCGACACAGACGATTCTTTCTGCGGCAAATGAGGTGATTGTGCATAATATCGGAAGAAAATCCAAAAAGCTGTGGACGGAAAACGGCAAAGGGGACAAGATTCATTTCCGCATTTATGAAGATGCTTATAAAGAAGCGGAAGGCGTGGTGGAAAATATCTGTGCCTGCGTGCGCGACGGCTGGAATTATAACGATATTGCAATTCTTTACCGTACCAATGCACAGTCCCGTCTGCTGGAAGAAAAACTGATAGTCAGAAATGTGCCGTACCGCATTTACGGCGGCATTAACTTCTACCAGCGAAAAGAAATCAAAGATATTCTTGCCTATTTAAAGACGATAGATAACGGTATGGACGGGCAGGCGGTGAAAAGAATTATCAATGTACCGCGGCGCGGAATCGGTGCGACAACACTGGAACGTGTACAGGAGTTTGCCGATGCCAACGATATGACGTTCTGGGATGCCTTGTGCAATGCCGCAGAAATTCCGAATATCGGCAGGGGACTTTCAAAGATTGAATCCTTTGTGACACTGATTCTCGGATTTCAGGCAAAGAAGCAGTTTTTGTCTATCCGCGAGCTGACAGAAACAATTCTTGAAGATACAAGGTATATGGAAGCACTTGCGGAAAACGAAACCAAGGAAGAAGTTGAAGCAAGACAGGAAAATATCGATGAATTTATGAATAAAATCATCAGCTATGAGGAACAGACCGAAGGTGATTTTTCAGAAATGCAGACAGACAGAGAAAATCCGCAGGCAGCTCCGACACTCAGCGGATTCCTTGAGGAAGTGGCGCTGATTGCAGATATTGACAATCTGGATCAGGACGGCAATCAGGTCATGTTAATGACCCTGCACAGCGCAAAGGGGCTGGAATTTCCGATTGTATACATGACAGGACTGGAAGACGGACTGTTCCCAAGCTACATGACGATTATGTCCGATGACCCGACAGAAGTCGAGGAAGAACGCCGATTGTGTTATGTCGGCATTACAAGAGCCCAGAAGGAATTAAATATCAGTGCGGCAAAGACACGTATGATTCACGGCGAAACACAGATGAATAAGGTGTCGCGTTTTGTAAAGGAGATTCCTGAAAATCTTTTAGAAGTTGAAAATCACAGCTACGGCAGTAAGAAAAGTGCCATTTCTTTTGGCGGCAAAGACAGTAGTGAATCACAGGGACACTTTGATTTCCGTGCAAATGCAAAGGCGGCGCTGTCCCGCTACGGAAGCGGAACAACCACTTATGGTCAGGGCAATAAAAAGGTTGCAATCAGTGGACAGAAAGGCATCGGCAGTGCCTATGCCACAAATTACGGCAGGACACCGACTAATTATGGTACAGGAAACTTTGCACAGCCGAATAAAAAAGTCGGTTTTGGGAAAGAATTTCCGATGGACATATTTGATTTAAAAAAGCCGGCAAAAACCACAACGTCCTATAGCATGCCATCAAAGAAAGCAGCCGGGGCAATTAAGTCGTCAGGACAGGCAGCAGGCGGGACAGGGCTTGGCTACCGGGTCGGCGATACCGTTTCCCATGTCAAATTCGGAACCGGACAGGTGCTTGCTATCGAAGACGGTATGCGTGATTATATGGTGACAGTCCAGTTTGAAGAATTTGGCACAAAAAAAATGCTTGCAGGGTTTGCAAAATTAAAAAAACAGTAGTAAATCGGGCAGGCATATGCTATAATGACAATAGAATATACGTGAAAAGAAAGGGGCTATGATGATGATGAGCAGAGATAAGATTGAGGATAAATTAGAAGAACTTATTGCAGCAAGCAGACTCAATGAGCTTTTAAACAAAAAAGAAGCCGAGGAAGAAAAGAAAAAGAGCAACTGCGTGATTGCAGTGCTTGCAGTCATCGGTGCAGTTGCGGCAGTCGCAGCGATTGCTTATGCGGTTTACAGATATTTCACACCGGATTATCTGGAAGACTTTGACGATGATGATTTTGAAGACGACGATTTTGAGGAAGATGACTTCGAGGATGAAGACTAATCCAATCGTAAGTGAAGAAGTTTACAAGGATGCCACTGGCTGGAGTATCAGTCAGTGGTATTTTTTAAGAAAATTTATGATTATGGCAGAACAGGAAAATAAAAAGAAAGCAAGAGCGAGGTATTCATGAAAAAAGGCGAAACATATACAGGACGCGTACAGCATGTGGATTTTCCCAATAAGGCGGTGGTATTTACAGAGTCGGAAAATCCTGAAGATAACGGACAAAAGGTTATTGTAAAAAATTCAATTCCGGGACAGAAGGTCCGGTTTATGGTCAATAAAAAGCGCGGCGGCAAATGTGAAGGCAGACTGCTTCAGGTGCTTGAAAATGCACCGTCAGAAACAGCAGACAGATGTAAGCATTTCGGAACATGCGGCGGCTGTGTCTACCAGAGTGTGCAGTATGAAGAACAGTTAAAGATGAAAGAAGCACAGGTTCATAAACTGCTGTCGGAAGCGGTTGACGGGGAATTAAACTTTGAAGGCATTATCGGAAGCCCGTGTCAGGAAGCGTACCGCAATAAAATGGAATTTTCATTCGGTGATGAAGTAAAGGGCGGCGAACTGGCATTAGGTCTGCATAAGCGCAACAGCATGTATGACATTGTGACGGTGGACGGCTGTAAAATCGTTGATGAAGATTATCATAAAATTTTAACGGCGGTGCTTGAATACTGCCGGAAAAAGGAACTTCCGTATTACCATAAAATGACCCATGAAGGCTATCTGCGCCACCTGCTGGTGCGCAAAGCCGTAAAGACACAGCAGATTTTAGTGGATGTTGTGACAACGACACAGATAGAGTTTGATATGGCAGAACTGGCGGGTATTTTACGGGAACTGCCGCTTTCCGGTACACTGACGGGATTTTTACATACACGCAATGACAGTGTCGCCGATGTTGTCAAAAATGAGGGTACAACGGTACTTTACGGCAGGGATTACATTGAAGAAGAACTGCTCGGACTGACTTTTAAAATTACGGCATTTTCATTTTTCCAGACCAATTCACTGGGAGCAGAGGTGCTGTATTCCAAGGCGCGTGAGTATGTCGGTACGACAAAGGACAAGGTGGTCTTTGACTTATACAGCGGCACGGGAACAATTGCACAGATTCTTGCGCCGGTTGCCAAAAAGGTTATCGGTGTTGAAATCGTGGAAGAAGCCGTGGCAGCAGCCGCAGAAAATGCAGAAAGAAACGGACTGGACAACTGTGAATTTATCGCAGATGATGTGTTAAAAGCACTCGATCATATCACAGACCACCCGGACTTTATCATGTTAGACCCGCCGCGTGACGGCATCCATCCGAAAGCACTGGAGAAGATTATTGATTACGGTGTGGACAGCATGGTCTACATTTCCTGCAAACCGACTTCACTGGCAAGAGATCTGGCGGTGTTGCAGCAGAGAGGATATAAGGTTGTAAAGAGCTGCTGTGTGGATATGTTTCCGAATACTGTACATGTGGAGACGGTTGTCTTGCTTTCCAAGGGAGAGGTCGACTCGAAAAAGATTCGGGTTGAGTTCTCTTTGGAAGATATGGATATGTCCGAATTTCAGGATGGGGCAACCTACACCCAGATCAAAGACTATGTGCTGGAGCATAGCGGGTTAAAGGTATCCAATCTTTATATCTCACAGATTAAGAGGAAATGTGGGATTGAAGTTGGCAAGAATTACAATTTGCCGAAGTCCGAGGATTCCAGACAGCCCATGTGTCCGCCGGAAAAAGAGAAAGCAATCCGAGAAGCATTCAAATATTTTGGGATGATCTAACATCTCGCAAAATGGAGGTTTCTTATGGATAGATTGATTTCTTGTGAGTTTAACATGGATACCGCTTGTGTGGAACTGAAATTCTTAGATGGCAGCATGATTGCCATTGATACCATCGCCGTGGAGAATGAGGTTGCTGACAATATGTATCAACGGTCAGAACTGGATTATCTAATCTACAATGATCCGGTTGGATATGCAGACTTGATCTTGAACGGTGATCCCGAAATTTATCTAAAAACTGTAACTGAATGTAAACCCTTAGATTAAAACTCAGCCCTCTGCCTTTTCCTTGGCAGAGGGCCGTTTTTTGCTTAACAGTTATTGAGCATCCCTTAATTGCTCTACAACACTGCATTTCGCTGCATTGTCATACATCATGCAAGGAATCAGCCACCCCAGCAGAAGAAATACCGGAATTGTCAGCAGGACAGGCAGAATGGTGAATCGATACTCAAAGAACCAGAACATACTGCCCAGCATTTTTCCTGCAAGAGGTCCCACCGCCAGCGACAGAATAAAGGCCGCCGATACGGAGGACATTGCGTAAAACAATCCCTCGTAGATCAGCATGGTTTTGAGCTGCCGGTTCGTCATTCCTACAGCCTGAAGCACAGCAAATTCACGGCGGCGGGAAAGAATACTGGTCATCATGGCGTTGAAGAAATTTAAGAGTCCCACCAGCCCAATGATAGCACAGAGGATACCACCTATCAGAAGGAACATCTGCCGGAACTGAGCAAATTCAGAGCGAGCCGTGGCCTTGCTTTCATACATCAAGGGCGAAAACTCACCGGCAGTGAGCTTCGATAGATATTGCTCTGCTTCGGCCTCGTCCGCTTCGTCCGCTGTGTCGAACAGGTAGAGCAGCGGAATGGCCGCACCACCGCTGTCCCGCTGTGCGGTATCCACAGACAAAACTGTCTCATATCCAATACCACCATAACGATAACTCATGGAATACGGAAGCTCTACCAAGGCGCAGACCGTGTACGCTACATCTCTGGCTCCATACAGTTTTTCCTGAAGGTACTCCTCCGGTGTATCTTCGGTGCAGAGTTCCCCGGTGCGGCTGTCGATATATTTCACATCGTCCGCATAGGTAGCGGTGATCGTGTCTCCCACCTTGGGGTAGTATTCAAGATTGGGCAGATTACCGTAGTCATCTAAGGAAACCGCAATGGCAATGGCGTTATTGTCCGGCTCCAACATGGGAGAAATATCTCCGTCGAACACTTGCAGCTTGTCAAACAGACTGTTATCCAGAGCCTCAATTCTGGTCTTTCCCATCACCATATTGCCCCGGTGCTCCAGACGGCTCATATGGCTGTCCAACTGCTCGGCGCTTTCGAACCATGCATAGTCCTGCCGCAGAGCATCCTCCGTCATCCACAGATATGCGGGTTTTCGCACAGCATATCCCGTGCCGGAAAGACTGGCCTTTGTGTTTGCTGAGATCTCTCCGATCTGTTCTGGCGTGATGAATTCATCTGCTGAGTTGTAACGGAAATAGTCGGGCGTGCTGACGATAAAATCGGCGCAGGTCTTGGCGGATACATACTTCTCCATGCTGAAGCCGCCCACAAAGGTACACAGTGCATTGAACAGTGTCACCGACAGTGCCAGAGACACCACCACCAGTACCGTCTTTTTCTTGTTTCGTCCCAAATTGGCAAAGGCCATCTGATGGAGCTTCGCTCCCCGGGTGCTGCGCTGTTTTTTCTTGGTCTGCATTGCATCCGTATATTTGGTAGCCTCCACCGGAGAGACCTTAGCTGCCATTTTTCCGGGCTTGGAACAGGACAAAAGCACCGTCAACAAGGCGAACAGCATAGAACCAAGGAAGATCACAGGCGATGTGCTGATGGTGGTGATGCCTGCATCCAACTGGGTGGAGCGCAAGACAACAGGCACCAGAACAGCACCGATGCCGTAGCCCAGCAGCAGCCCCGCCGGAATGCCGATCAGACAAAGCAGAAGTGCCTGCTGGCGAATGATACGTTTGAGCTGCCGGGGCGTTGTGCCAATGGTTTTCAGAAGCCCGTAAAACCGGATATCCCCCGCAACAGAGATCTGGAAAATGTTATAGATGATAAGATACCCGGTGAAAATCACCAGCAGCAAAAAAGCTGCTATGGCGATCACAAGTTCCGGATCGAGATGCGACTCCAGCTGGGATGAGGTATATCCCCAGTTGACGCCGATCCGGACGCTGTTGGGATCGGTATAGCTGTCCCATGTGTAGCCGAGATCGGTATCCACCTGCTCCATCTGCCCTTGAATGTTTGTACTGGAAGCCATCATGACATTCAAATCGGTGCGGAAAGGCTGTAAACCTGTTTTCACTGCCTGCGCTTCGATGTCATCTGCGTAATCACGGCTGATGTTGATGTAATGAACAGGCATTAGTTCATCATAGTCCCAATAGCCCACCAGCGTAAAGGTATCTGTTACAGTAAAGGCGGTTTGATCCTTGTCCGTAATGGAATAGGAAACCGTGACCTCGGCGCCCAGCTCCGGCGTTACGCCAAGCAGCTGCAACGCTGCCGTATCCATGGCTACCTCTTTGCCGCTTTCGGGCATCCGTCCGGTAGTAGGGGTTGCATAGCTCCATTTAGTGCAGTTGGCATCCATGTAGCTGATCTCTGCAGGGGTTTTGGAAAAGACACCCTCCGCAGTGATACCGATTACCTTCCGTACCCCCGCAGCCTTCACCTTTGGGTGGGCAGCGATACGTTCCGCCTGCTCGGGGGAAACATCCTTAAAGGTACCGTGTGCATAGCCACCTACCTGCCGAAACTGGTAGGTTTCATAACTGGCGTTCAACGACAAGACAATGGTGAACATGGACGTAAATAGCAGCGTTGTCAGTGCAATGGCAAAAATAGCGATCAGATTGCGGCGACGGTTCGCATAAAGAGATTTTAAGCTGAGCTTTCGAATACATTTTCTGTTTTTGACATTCATCGTAGCCACCTCCCGTTAGTTCTGGGAGACGATCCGACCATCTTCGATACGGATAATGCGGTCTGCCATCTGCGCAATTTCTTCGTTGTGAGTGATCATTACGATTGTCTGGGCGAACTTTTGACTGGTGACTTTCAAAAGGCTCAATACATCCTGGCTGGTTTTGGAATCCAGATTGCCGGTGGGTTCATCTGCCAGAATGATAGCGGGTGCTGCCGCCAGCGCACGGGCAATGGCTACTCGCTGCTGCTGACCGCCGGAGAGCTGATTGGGCAGGGCATCCAGACGATCATCCAGCCCAAGTGTCTGTACAATTTGCTGTACGAAATCCTTATTGACCTTGCCACCGTCCAGCTCAATGGGTAGAACAATATTTTCATACACATTCAGCACCGGAACAAGATTATATGCTTGGAACACAAAGCCGATTTTCCTGCGGCGGAAGATGGTCAGCGCTTCCTCCTTCAGGGAGAAAATATCCTGTCCGTCCACCATGACCGTGCCACTTGTAGGGCGATCCAGCCCGCCCAGCATGTGCAGCAGCGTGGATTTGCCGGAGCCGGATGTGCCGACAATTGCAACAAATTCGCCCTTCTTTACACTTAAATCAACTCCATCCAACGCATGAACTGCGTTATTGCCGGAGCCATAAATCTTTTTCAGGTTTTTTGCCTGTAAAACTTCCATAAATGAGTACCTCCATGAAAAAATCTGTATGTATGAAAGGAAATCATCCTTTGATACATACAGATTATCGCATAGGAATCTTTCCACATTCTTTCCGGCGGAAAATGAAATCTAACAGTTTTGATAGAATTGTTGTTATTTCGGCAGAAATATGGAAAACGTACTTCCTTTTCCCGGAACGGAAGCAATCTTGATATACCCCCCCTCGCCGGATATGATCTGTCGGGCAAGGTATAAGCCGATGCCGACCCCTTCCTGCTCCTGAACCGCCTTTGAGCGGTAAAAGCGAGCAAATATCTTCGCTTGCTCAGTTTCCGGTATGCCTGAACCGGTATCCGATATATCGATCCTTGCAAACATTTCGTAACTTACGGCAGAAATCCTGATTGTGCCATGCTCTGTATATTTGATGGCGTTGTCTACGATATTCGCCAGCGCTTCCGCTGTCCATTTGAAGTCGAATACAGCAAAAGCATCTGTATCCTGCATTTGCAAAGACAATCCTTTTTCAGAAGCCTTGGCAGTATATTGTTCTACCACACTTTCAAGCAGCGGCTGCAGCGCTGCTTGCTGAGGGGAGAGTGAAATGATCCCGTTTTCCAGTCTGGAAAGCTTTACGAGAGAATCAATCAGAAATCGCAGCTTTTCCGATTGTTTGTACAGCGCCTCCACATTTGCCTTCGCCGATGCAGGCATAGTTTCCTCCATCAGAAGCTCGCTGTATAACAGCAGGTTTGCAATCGGCGTTTTTGTCTGGTGGGAGATGTCCGCAATCAAGGTTTTGATTTTGTCTTTTTCCTGCGCTATGTTTTGAGAAGATGCTTCTGCGGCGGAAAGATAGTGCGCAAACTTCGTTTCCAATGCAGATAGCCGGCTTTCATCAAAATTGGTTTCAGAAAAGGAGCCGGTCATGGCAGCGTCCAGCATCCTTTCGATTTCTTCCATCGTTTTTCTGATCTTCCTCCGCTCCCATAATACAGCAGCTATCGCCGCCAGAAAACATAGCAGTATGATCACAATGCCGGTTTTATTCATCTTTTGTCACCCAGCTATAACCGATTCCGTAGATGGTTTTAATGTATTTCTGTGCACCAAGCTTATCCCTCAGACGCTTGATCGTAACAGACAAAGCATTTTCATCCACATATTCTGCGCCATCTGTCCAGATCCGGTCGACAAGGTCTCCACGGGTCATGGTTCGACCACGGTTTTCAACAAGCAGACGCAGTAATTTTTGTTCTGTTTTACTCAATTCCACTTTTGAATCTCCCACATAAAAGGTCATAGACTCAAAGTCAAAGTGAAATAGATCCATATGGAACGGCGCATTTTTATGGTTTGACGCTTGCTTTCGCAGTTGGGTATTCACCCTTGCACGCAAAACCGAAAGAGAAAAGGGCTTGGTAATATAATCATCAGCGCCTCTCTCCAGTCCGTCTACGATGTCCAGATCGGTGTCGTTGGCAGTCAGCAGAATAACAGGAATTCCGGGCAGGTTTTCCTTGACCTCCCGAAGCAGCTCAAGCCCGCTGCCATCCGGCAGATTGATATCCAGCAGGATCAGGGATACACCGCCGCAAAGAAGCTGTTCCTTCGCCGTTTTTAGGTCTTGGCAGGATATAATCTGACGGTCATCTGCTTTCAGTGCTTTACTTAAACCCTGATTCAACCCTATATCATCTTCAATAATCAATAATTGTTCCATGTATCTCACTCCCTCGTTATTCAAAGGCCACCATTATTTCCTTGGGTAATTTTTCGTTCTCACAGTTCAGAAGATAGGCGATTGCTCTGCTTGCAAATTTGTTTGTTTTCACTGTATCCCAATCGGCAAGCAAAATGACCTCTGCCTTGCCGTTCTCAAAATCTAATGATATTTCGCCCCATTCGCCGTCGCAGTCTGCCTGATATTCGTAGATTGCGGCGGCGATTTTCTTTTTTCGCTTGGTCTTGGATTTCTGTTTTAGCCGGACTGCATGGATTGCGCCCTCGGCAACCAACAATTCCGTCAACTTGTCCACTGCTTTTCGGTAGGCTCGTTCTGCACCGCTGGCTGTACTGCCCTCAAACATAACCGCCAGTTCTTCAAAGGTGGGGCGGTCTTTCCATGAGCTGACACGCCCACAAGTCATGCAAATTGCTAACCGTTTTTCGAGCAAGGTCTGTTCCCGGTAATTCAGTTTCTCAAATGCCTGCTGCACCTTTTCTGCTTGTATGCCGTTCCAGAGGATATCGGTATAGTTCCAGCTATCGTCAAGGGCTACATCCTCGCCTATTTCCTCGCCATCCTCGTCTGTTACATAGAATGGCTGCTGATTGCGGATACCTCGCACAACTTTCAGATAGTCTTCGGCAAGAGCAAGGTCGCAGTTATACTTCTTGGAAAATTGGTTGACCGCATCTTTGGTGTTATGGTACAGCCACGCCATTGATCGCACCATTTTGTAATTGGTCAGAGAGGATACCGACCATTTTTCTTCGCCCATGCGGAAACGGAGCATAGAATCCCAGATGAACGGATAGATGTATGTAGCATACTCCGCACCCTTGGCAGGATCATAGTCCATCAGCTTTTGGAGCATTTGCTCCCGGCAGGAGAGCTTTATATCTATAAATCGGTCTGTGTCGTACAGATCGCCGCCATCCACACCGAGAAAGTCTTTGATGCGCTTGTTAAGCTGCGGCTCGTAGTGGTGTAGGAAGAATGAGAAATATATCAAATTCTTTTCCTGCAAGGCAGACAGGATATATTCGTTCAGACTGTCCACCGCTGGCGGCTCCGGTTCCAGTTGGAAGATGCGCTCTGCCACATAGGGAATGATGCCGTCATCGTGCGGGTTTACCCGGTGTTTTGGTATGTATCCGGTCATATTCCATGTAAAATCATTCAGCATAGCGCACCTTCTTTCAACTTTCAAAATCTATTCAGTCAAACAATATGTGCTGCCCAAATATGTACCCTGATTTTTTGACCATTTCTATTCAAAATGATTTGAGCATGCTTCAACTCTCCATATCCCGTTTCCACATCTAAAAGACTACATTCTCGTGGAAACGGGTAGGAATATTTATCAAAATGGTTGAAAATGTTTTTATAACCCAAATCGAAGTTTTTGGCAGTGGTATAAACTATCAAAAAAGTGTACGGGCAACCGTTGGGGTCGTATTTTGTAAGAACTTTATTCATGTGGGAGTCTAATCGCTCTCTTTCCAATGAAGATACCTTTATTCCCTCTATCATTACAACAGGTAATCCATCATAACAAAGCTGAATATCAACCTCCCCAGCCTCGTCACCGTTTTCTGAGTCTCCTTGCCTTGTTTGATCTTTCATGAAATAGCTCTCGCCCAAAATATCCCGAATATAATCATTCATTGTATCTTCGCTACTATCTGCGTTGTAGTGGTGATTACGCTGTAGCTTTGAAAGTGCTCGTAACATTTTGTCGCATATTTCTTTTTCGGGTATTCGGCTATCATCTTCTATTTGTGCAGTACTACAATCTTCTTTGTATTCGTCCAAATGATCCTTCAATACATATAATTTTGACTCTAATTTGTCAAATCGTGTTTTGTCATCCCATCCGGTAAAATGGGATGACAATGCAATTATTTCGTCAATGTATGCGTCACCTTCTATTTTGGCAAGTTCAAAACACACTCGGTCTTTCCACTGCAAAAAGACTGGATTCTTATATATGGTTTGCAGATCTATGCTGGATGTTTTATGCGTTCCAGTATTGTAGTCATACATTGAAGCCACTGGGTAGCTCTCTGTGGTAAATAGTGTTTTGATTTCCGGTGCTTGATCAATCAATTCTTTTATAGCATCCACATTAATCATAGTTTTTTCCTTCCAACGCTTCTTTTCTTAATACGCCTTGTCCCATTTCTTTTTCATAATCGCCCTTGGCATAGGCTACATTGCTCAATGCCCGGAGCATTTTATCCTTTGCCAGCTTCTTCATAACCTCTGCAAGATCAGCGTCCAGAGTACCACGCTTCACATAGCGGTTTATGGTATTTAGCCGCTTTTCATAAATCTGTTTCAGCGGATGATCGTCCGCAAGTTCCCGCTGTTCTCTGCCTTTTAGATTGCCGATCTGCCGACAGGTGCGGTGCAGCTTGTCCCCCGGCGCATAACCGCCGCAGTATTTGGTGTGCCTTGCGTTGGTGGTCAGAAACCATTTGCCGCAGATCCGGCATTTTTTCGGTGCATGACCCACACACAAACCCTCAAAGAAATCAGACCGGAACATTCCCACAAAGGATACATAGTGCATCCGCTTGACCAGCTTCGCTATGTCCTCGCCGGGACGGATGGTAGCCACATACTGAACAGAGTTATTTGCAACAGACATCCAGGCATTGCCCTCTGTGATAGAGAACTTAGGCGGGAAATAGCTGCCGAACATTTTTGCAAAGCCCTCCGCTGTGCGGTCTGCCTCGTTGCCGTCTGATTTTTCTGCAAAATCAAGCATTGCCTTTTGATATTCCTCAAGAGAGTATGCCAGATGCCCGCATACAGCGGTATAGCGCTGGAGCATCACCGCATCAGCATATTTTGGAACTTCTTCGAACGGTAAAGAATTGGTTACGGCTTTTATGGCGAACTCCACATATTTCAGAGCATTGTCCGCAGTAAAAACCTTTTCTATCCGTTCCCTGTGCTTTGGTATATCCATATAGGAGAACGGCGGCGTTTTGCTGAGAATCTCTAACATTGTCAATGCAGCTTCCTTTGCCATAGGAAAGAGTGCAGAAGTATCCTGTCCGGCATTCAGCATCCCGAGCAGCAGATTGATTTTCTCGCATTGCTCGTTCATTCTTGTAATAGTATCCGCAGGAACATTCAGCGCATCACAGGCAAGCGTGCCGACAGGGAATGTTTTGCCCTCATATATGACCGTATCCTGCCAGAAGTCCAATGTCATCAATTCTTGGTTCATGCTTACCCTCCTGTCCTGTTTTTTCACTTTCTTAATTGTATCATGCTAATGTAAAGAAATCTACATCTATCAATAAGTTGTCCTGTTTTTTGAAACAGGATTGTCCTGCCATTAGCCTGTTTTTTGAAAAATCCGTCATAACCATAATAGAAGGAGCGAAGCACCTGCCAATCACGGCGGGTGCTTCGTGCTTTCCAGAATATTATGAACGGAGGGTTTTCTATGACAATCTATGAAACCATCAAGGCGGCAATCAGCGTCAAGCAAGCCGCCGAACACTACGGGCTGAAAGTGAGCCACAACGGCATGGCTTGCTGCCCGTTCCACAACGACAGGCATCCGAGCTTGAAGCTGAATGAGGACTATTTTTTCTGCTTTGGCTGTGGAGCAAAGGGAGATGTGATCGACCTTGTGGCAAGGCTGTTCAATATGAGCAGCTATGAAGCAGCGCAAAAGCTGGCTTCGGACTTCGGACTTGACCCGAAACCGCCCACTGCCGCAGCTATGGCCAAGCCAAAGCGTCCTTATATCCGTCAGTTCCGGGAGGATGAAATGCTGTGTTTCCGGGTGCTGACGGATTATCTGCATCTGCTGGAAGATTGGAAAGTGCGGTATGCACCCAAAACACCGGAGGAGGCTCTGGATGATCGTTTTGTGGAAGCCTGCCAGATGCACTGTCCTATCGAATATATGGCAGATGTGCTGACCGTGGGTGATCTGGAAGAGCGGGTGGCATTGGTGGACGAGCTGATGAAGGAGGGAAAAATTACTTTTCTGCAAGAGTACATCACACGAAAGAAAAAGGAGGTGGCGCACCATGGCGAAGAACCGGAAAACGCCTGATATGAATTTGCCTGTCTGGTTTGATGGGCAGAACATCAACGAAGCTCTGTTTTGTGAAGAATTTCTGCATGAGCGCAGAATTATCTTCGCAAACGGAGCTTTTTTTACGCCCGATGGTCGAGTGACGGACGATCTCCCACTGCGTGGGGAGATTTACGACAAGCTGAAATTTTGTGCCGTAAACAATATCCCCCGGAAGATCACCAACATTCTGGAAGTGCTGAAACTGGAAGCACAAGTGCCGGACTTTCCACCGGAGCAGGATCGGATTCATTTGTCCAACGGTACGCTGCTATTGAACGGCACATTTACC
>ERZ791737.62-NODE-62-length-151568-cov-5.224007_pt1 | contig 151568 bp, 128 predicted proteins | sample MGYA00510042_ERZ791737 | MGnify/ENA primary metagenome ERZ791737 (study PRJEB30046, sample SAMN00791965) | human gut metagenome | study: EMG produced TPA metagenomics assembly of the A metagenome-wide association study of gut microbiota in type 2...
AGCATTTGAAAACCTACCATAGTAATATGGCAAGGCGTTGGGTGCTTAGCCTACACAATACAACCTACAATCAATATCTGCTAAAACTTAAAAGCCAGTTGCGTAATAACACCGAAATGGAAGGTTTCCTCACCTATTTTGAAGAAGTCAACTCCACTTTCATGACCTCATTGCGTGAAAAGCATCCGGACCTCAACGCCAACGATGTCCGTTTCATCGCCTACACCTATATGGGACTCAATACAAAAGAAATTGCATCACTTCTCAACATCACCATCGAAGCCTGCAAAAAGAGAAAACAACGAATTTCCACCAAAATGCACCTCGACGACACCTGTTCGCTATTCAGCTATCTTTCAACGATATAGGGAAAATGTCCCTTTTTTTCTACCTGTATGTCCCCGCTTTTCGGGACATTTCGCTTGTTTTAATTTGTTTTGTTTATACATTTGCCAATAACAAATCGACACAAAAACAAAGAAAAAACATTCGATTTATCACAAATCAACATAAATATATAAGTTATGAGAAAAGCAATTACACTTTTATCTGCTGCCGCACTTTTTGCTGCACAAGGACAGGCTCAAGTAGAAAACTCTGAATGGAAAGACATGGCAGGTAGCGGCTATCTATGGTCCTCGACAAAGACGGCTATCTATGGGCATCAGGTTCCAATGGTTATGGACAAATAGGTAACGGGAAATGCGGTGACTACGAATTCAACTACGACATCAGCACCTTTGAAAAAATCGGTGATGCCAAATGGAAATTCATCTGCGCTTCAAGTTTCAACTCTGCCGGTATCCAGGAAGACGGTACATTGTGGATTTGGGGAGCCAACACATACGGACAGCTCGGCCAACCGAGCGTGAGCACTTACGGCGGTGTTTATACACCTTCTAAAGTAAACGATGCACAATGGAAACAAATCAGAGGCCGCTCATCAACATACTGCGCTATCCAAAACGACGGAACCCTTTGGACTTGGGGTAACAACTGGGACTATGCAACAGGCCATGGTGCAGATTACGAATACGTCGACATGCCGATCCAATTGGGAACCGACCGCTGGCTCGATGCCGCATCCGGTTTCTATCACTCAGCAGGTATCAAGGCTGACGGTACACTTTGGGCATGGGGTGAAAACGAAAGAAAACAGGTAGCAGATACAGAAGAAACTGTTTACTACGAACCGACTCAAGTTGGAACAGACAACGATTGGGTAGCTTTGGGCACAGGTGTATCCAGCACTGCAGCGTTGAAAGCCGACGGTTCTCTTTGGACTTGGGGTTCAAACAACGAAGGCGAACTCGGCCGTGAAATAGAAGGTGAATTCAGCGGAACTCCGGGCAAAGCCATCGAAAATGTAAAATCATTCTCCGTAGGCGACTATCATATCCTTGTTATTAAGGAAGACGGCTCTGTATGGGTATGGGGTTGGAACCGCTACGGCCAACTTGGAATGGGTGACACTGACTCACGCTCAGTTCCGACTGAATTTGGCGGTTTGTCAAGCGTAAACAGCGTAGTTGCCAACACAACTGCTAAAGTATTCCCGACAGTTGCATCAGAAACTATCACAATTTCCGACGAAGCATCGTTGAATGTAGTATATGTCTACGGAGCAAACGGCTCATTCGTTGCCAAGAAGGAAAACATCAACAGCAATGCTACGACATTGAATGTGTCAGCATTGGCTAACGGCGTATACTTTGTAAAAGTAGCAAGCGAAAACGGAGAAAGCGTTCAAAAGTTCATCAAAAAATAATTAATCACTGTAACCGATAATGGAGCGGGACACTTTCTTTCGTCCCACTCCATTATCTTTTAGCCGCATATGAAAAAGCAACTACTCCTATCAGCAGCCCTACTGACTCTGTGCGCTACGGCTACAGCCGAAAGTCTGTCGGAAGTCAGCGGAAACCTGCTGCGCACAGACAACGAACCTCTCATTTGGGGAACAATGGCCGGTTCAAAATTCTGGACAAGCGACCAGGACAGAGAAGCCGACCTTGGACTTTATAACTTCTATGCCACAGACAAAGTAGCACTGAACCCAGTCGTAAAAGGTGCAGACTTTGCCTGGGAATCAGCCATGTATGTCAACGGTAAGGTATATGCCATGACCAACGATATGGAAGACGGTTTTCCTTCCGGGAACCGCTATCTGGCATTCGATGCCGAAACATGGGAACAGATACAGGAACCGGTTGTCATCGAACTGCTTGAAAACCTTGCCGGCAGTCTCTGCTATGACCCGACCACTGGAAAGACATACGGATTTTTCGCCGATCCATGGAGCGGTGTGTACCGCAACTATCGCGAATTTGACCCGAAAACAGGAGTTTCGACTCCCATTATGGACTATCTCGAAATCACATTCCCGGTTGCCGCCATCAACAGCAAAGGAAAAATGTATGCCATTGATGCCAGAGGGGATTTGTATGAAATAGAAAAAACCACTTGCGAGATGACTCGCATCGGCTACACCGGACTTGACCCGAAATACAGCCAAAGCATGACATTCGACTATCGGACGGACAAGCTTTATTGGTATGCATCCACTCGTCCGGGAGTTATGGACATATTCGAAGTAAACGTGGAAACAGGCGAGGCTACACGAATTTCAGAGGACGGACCTTACCAGATGGTGGCTACTTTCATTGAAAATCCTGTCTATGGAGCACCGAACTGGGTGGAGAATGTGGCGTATGTCGCTACCGATAACAGTACTCTGGAAGGAACTCTCAGCTTCAAGCTGCCTGAAAAGACTTTTGACGGACAAACGCTGACAGGAGATTTGGAAGTGCAGGTATCAGTCGACGGAAAGAACGTCATCACAGAAGGCGGCTATGCTCCGGGAGCTGATTTTGAAAAAAGCCTGACACTGACGGAAGGGCAAAAACGAATCGCCATTGTCGTAAAAAACGACGTTGGAAAAGGCCTGTATGCCCGCTTCACAGTCTGGGCAGGAACTGACATCCCGAAGCCGGTAAGCAATCTGACAATTGCCGACAACGGCGGTAAAGCTGTCCTTTCATGGGACTCTCCGGAATCAGGAGTCAACAACGGAAATATCGATATAGAGAACCTCCGTTACAAAATAGTACGCAACGACGGAGTAACCGTTGCCGACAACTTGGCGGAATGCAGCTACACCGATGAGAAGGCAGGCGAAGAATATGCCTACACTTTCTATACCGTCACAGCCTACAACTCTGCCGGGGAATCGGAAGCCACCGTTTCAAAAGCAATGCTTTTCGGCAATACACTGTCAACACCGTTCACGGAATCATTTGCCAACGGAACAGCAGCATACAGCTGGTATGAAAGTAATCTGAGCAACAATGCCGTATGCTGGTCAGTAGAATCCGGCGGAAACAATCCGACAACCGAGGCATTCGACACAGACAACGGTCTGCTTACTTTCAATTCGTATTCAGCCGATGTTCCGAAACTGACGGAATCAAGAATCATTTCTCCCGCCATCCAACTGACAGCCGGAAAGGAACAGTATCTGAGCTTCGCACTCTACCACTATTCCGGCACATTCACCACCAACGACAAAGTTGCCGTTGAAGTGGTAAAAGCCGACGGTTCGGTGGGAAATTTGGGCGAAATCAGCCGAGAATCCGCAGAAAACGGATGGAAGCAATATTCATTCGACCTCAACAAATATGCAGGAGAAAAGGCCATTGCCACCGCTTTCAAAGGCGTGTCGGACTATGGCTACAATATTCACATCGACAAAGTGGAAATCAACGAAACTTCCGGTGTGGAATCCGTTGAAAACGGGAATATTAAAATTTCAGCAGCCAACGGTACAGTATATGTAACAGCCGACGAAAAGGTGACGGCAAGAATCTACAACACTTTCGGCCAACTGATAGCTGAAAAGGAAGGCACTGAAATGCAATTCAATTTACAAAGCGGCATATACATTATTCAGTCAAAAAATTTCATAAAGAAAGTAACAGTAAGATAGGTTTTTATACGAACAAACTAATCTGCTCCTGCCTCTCGCGATGAAAGGCAGGAGCTTTCTTTTGCAACAGGTACTAAAAAAACGCCAGGCACCGGAATTAGTAGCCGATGCCTGGCGTTCTTGTCAGGGAAATATATCATGCCAACTCCGACAGGAACTTGTCGAGTTCGGAGAGCCATAATGCCTTATAGGCGAATGTATCGCGGAAACCGAAACTGTGGCCTCCTGCGGGATAGACATGCAGCGTGGCGGGCACATTATGCTTCAGCAGCGCTTCATAGTATCGGAGAGAATTCGCAGGACTGACTGCCTGATCGTCGGCCGTCAGTACGATAAACGCGCGTGGTGTCTCGTCGTCGACATGCAGTTCCAGCGAACGGCGTTGCTGTTCCTCTTCCGATACAACCGCACCCAACATTCTTTCACGGGAAGGCAAATGAGTCAGACTGTCGAGCATGCTGACCACCGGGTATAGCAGAATCTGAAAATCGGGGCGCTCCGCACCGTCCAGAAATACGGCTCCGCTTCCGGCCAAATAGCCTCCAATCGAAGCCCCCATTAATCCGACGCGCTCATAGCCTTCGGCACGCATCGCACACATTGCCGCCTTCACATCTTCCAAAGGACGGTTGCCGTTGCCTTCCGGCATACGATATTCGAGAACTGCAAACGTTATGTGGCGTTCATTAAACCAGGGTGCAAAATCGCGCCCTTCATGTTCCATTGCCACTTGGCGAAAACCTCCGCCGGGACACATTACGACAGCCGTCTTTGCTCCCTCGCCTGCTGAAAACACATGCAGGCGTGCCGGCTTTTCATCGTTTTGCAGACAGATTATTCTTTCTTCCATTTTCAAAATGTTTTATAGTCAACGGTCAAATTCATACCGCAAAGCAAAAATACTACAGAATATCCCCACGCGCAAACAGAATTCGCACTTACTGACAATAATTTTGAAGAATACCCACTTCAAAAGTCAAAAGAAAGACTATCTTTGCAGGCATTTTAAACGGTATTGAAAATGAGTAGTTTTAAAGGTTTTTGTTACGGTATTGCGACATCGGTCACCTTCGGACTGATTCCGTTGTTCACATTGCCCCTGATGGCTAAAGGCATGGCGTTTGATTCCATTCTTTTCTACCGCTTCCTTTTTGCCACCATCGCCCTGGGTATTATGCTGAAAGTGAAAAAGGAGTCATTCAGCATCGAGCGCAAGGACATCCCGCTGATTATACTGTTGGGTGTGTTCTATACGGCTTCCGCCCTGTTTCTCTTCTGGGGCTACAATTTCATGGGTTCGGGAATGGCAACAACGCTCCATTTCACCTATCCCGTGTTCGTAACGCTGCTGATGCTTGTTCTTTTCCGCGAAAAAGCCTCATGGATGACATGGCTGGCCATCGTCATGGCGGTTTTCGGCGTGGCACAGCTCTCCCTGAAAGGCTCGGAACTGACGGTAAGTGCAGAAGGCATTATCATCGTGCTGCTTTCCGCCGTCGGCTATGCCAGCTACATTACCGGCGTCAACAAGTCGCGTGTCCGCAACATGAGCAGCCGCAAACTGGCATTCTACGTATTCATTGTCAGCACCGTGCTTTTTGCCATTAAGGCTGCCACCAACGAAGGCATACAACCGATTCCCGATGCTTTGTCGGTAGGCAATCTGGTGCTTCTTGCCGTTGTTCCGACAGTTGTCTCCAACATCACGCTGGTGCTTGCCATCCGCCATATCGGAGGCACTATGACTTCCGTTTTGGGAGCGATGGAGCCGCTTACGGCTGTCGTCATCGGTGTCTGCATCTTCAATGAAGCCTTCACCATGCAGGAAGCCACCGGCATTCTGCTCATTATCGTAGCGGTAACCATCATCATCCTCAGTGACACGCTGAAAAAGACCCTCTCACAAGTGCTGAAACACTTCCGCCCACACCATTCATAAAAGGGTTAGGGAGAGTTTACGGTTTACAGTTTACTGACGCTAAGCCTGCCGACGATGTCTAAATTCCCCGGCCTTCGCCCATATCCTTTATCTTAAAGGCTCCTCAGCTATATAAACTGTAAACCCTTAATCACAACTCTGTAAACTGTAAACCGTAAACCGTAAATTCACCCTAACCTCTCAATGGTAGCACGGACGCGGGCGGCTGTCGTCACCTGGCGGGTATATTCATCCACTCCAGCGGCACCCATCAGCACATCGGGATTGGCAAGCTTCATCCGGCTTTTCACGGATTCACGCGCGGAGAAATGAAACTCTTTCACGCCCGTCGCTTCTGCCAATTGGCGGATATTCCCTTCGTTCACTCCACAACCGGCCAGAATAGAGATTCTTCCGCCGGCACGTTCCACGAGTTCTTTAATCATTGCAGCGCCTTCGGGAGCTGTAGGCTGCTGACCGGATGTAAGAATACGGTCAACGCCCAGTTCCACCAACTGCTCCATCACGCCGAACGGGTTGCGGCAGCGGTCGAAAGCGCGGTGGAAAGTCACCGAACATCCCCGGGCGGCATCCATCAGCCGGCGCATGGCCGGCATATCCAAATCGCCGTTTTCATCCAAACAGCCGAACACCACCCCGTCAGCCCCTGCCTGACGCGCCATGCGTATATCCTCCACCATCGTGTCGACTTCCACCGGCGAATAGAGGAAATCGCCACCCCGCGGACGGATAATCACATGCAGACGAATGTTAAGCAACCGGCGTGCCACGACGATTTCACCATACGACGGAGTTGTTCCGCCTTCGGGTATTCCGGCACAAAGTTCCACACGGTGGGCACCCCCCTCCTGTGCTGCCAGACAGCTTTCCACTGAGTTGGCACATATTTCAAATCTGTAGTCCATCATTGTATCTTCACTTTCTGCAAAGATAAGCCTCATCGGACAGATAAAAAACATATCCGCCCTAAAACAACTGCCACGAAAAGCGAAGCAATGCGACGGGATACGTTCCCGACCGGTTGCCAATCACCTGCAACGCCGGTTGCAGCGCAAACGCCTGCTTAAAATGGCATTTCCATGTCAGTTCGCACAGCCACTCGTTTTCACCGGCATACTCCACCCAGTCGGCAAACACCCCGGTCTCGCCTTCCGTCCTTCCCACCGTGTAGCTCCACCGCACCCCTGCCCCTCCGTAACGGCGGCATTCATTGCCCGGCACGGAATTCTCGGAATACTGCACGAGGAAATCCAGCCTACCCGACTCCGACAAACGGAGTGAAGGCTCAAGATTCACCCACCAAGCGGCATTTACTGCCGGTTCTTCCGACTGTCCCGCCAAAACTGAAGAACGCAAAGCACTGCGTACAAAAGCACCCCCAGAAAAGCTCCCAAAATCCGCATCATAATCCACACTCGTTACTGTCATTAAACCTTCTTTTACGGGATTTACGACAAAGACATTGTCACCACGCCGCCAACGGTTGTGTCCCGTGCCGTTGTAAAGCGACATTCTTATCGTCAGCCGGTCATTGCTCCAGCTTCCGTCGACGCACATCGACGACAACGGATAGTTGGCCAACGGCATATTGGCCGAAATCGTCGGAAATATACCGCAGGAGCTGTTGGTGAACAGCGAAGCCGTCTCCGTCGTAAAATAATCCTCATTCACATTCCTGACACCTCCAAAAAGTCGCACACCACTTCTTTCCCACGCACAGCCGGCAACCGCCAGAATAAAGGCATTGTTCTCCTCTTCGATGTTCGAAAACATCTGCCTGTCGGGAATGATGTGTTCCGCCGTCTGGCTGATGCTGTACGATGCAAGTTCGGCTTTAAACCCGGCTCCCAACGGCTGAACGCAGTCAAAACGGAGCTGATTGATCCAATTTGCCTTTCCCTTGAAATCGGTTTGGATTTCCGTGGTGTAGGTGCCCGTAAACGGTTCCGCCGACAACAGCATCGGCAGAACCAAAAGAATCGGGAAAACCTTCATACCGCTACAACCAACGCACAAATTTGCGGATATACCAGTTCTTCACCAATTGAGTCAACACGCAGTAGGACAACAGTATTCCTACAAGCCACGGGAAATAGGTCCAGGGAAGCGGCTGAAGGCCGATGGAAGCCCCGAACGGCGAGAAGGGAATCAGTATGCCCACGGCCATAATCAGGAATGTCAACCCGGTCACTTGCCACGATGCCATGCTCTGGAAGAACGGAATCTTGCGCGTACGTATCATGTGCACAATCAGTGTCTGCGACAGCAATCCTTCTATAAACCATCCCGACTGGAACAGGGTCTGATGTTCCACCGACTGGCAGCCGAACACGTACCACATCACCAAATAGGTAATGATGTCGAAAACGGAGCTGATCGGTCCGACAAATATCATGAAGCGGCTCAGGTCGAAAGCATCCCAGCGGCGCGGCTTGAGCAGGTATTCGGCATCCAGACGGTCGAACGGTATCGTGGTTTGCGAAATATCGTAAAGCAAGTTCTGTATGAGCAGATGGATGGGCAGCATCGGCAGGAACGGCAGAAACGCACTCGCCGCCATCATGCTGAACATATTGCCAAAATTGGAGCTGGCGGTCATCTTCACATATTTCACGATGTTGCCGAATGTTTTCCGTCCTTCAAGCACACCGTCCTCCAGCACCATCAGGTCCTTTTCCAGTAGGATGATATCGGCGCTCTCCTTGGCGATGTCGACAGCCGAATCCACCGAGATGCCGATATCCGACTGACGGAGTGCAGCAGCATCGTTGATGCCGTCGCCCAAAAATCCCACCGTATTGTCCTGCTCCTGCAGCAGCGTGATGATTTGCGTTTTCTGCAGCGGTGTCAGCTTGGAGAATACCGTAGTCACGGCCACTGCCTTTTTCTGCTGTTCCACGCTCATGGCCGCAAATTCCGGACCGGTCAGGGCGTTTCTCGTGTCAATGCCTACTTGACGGGCAATGATACGCACCACAGCGTCGTTGTCGCCCGACAGCACCTTTACCTCAATTCCATGCTCATGAAGCTGGCGGATGGCGCTTGCAGCCGACGGTTTGGGTGGGTCGAGGAAGGCAAGGAAACCAATCAGCACCATGTCCTGCTCATCAGCCACGCTGAAATTGCAGTCCTTGTCGAGATAGCTTTTCTGTGCCACGGCAAGCACACGCATTCCCTGCTTGTTCATGCCTTCGCTCACCGACTTTGCCTTTTCGCGAAGCTCGTCGGAAAGCGGATGCACCGCTCCGTCGAATTCGGCGTAGGAACAGATATCGAGCATTTCTTCCACGGCACCTTTCGTGATAATCTGCCGTTTTCCCTGCAAATCCTCCACTACGACCGACATGCGCCGCCGTGTAAAGTCAAACGGTATTTCGTCCACCTTGCGGTAGCTGTCCTTCAAATGCTCGAGCGACAGGTCCTTCACATGCGAAAGGATGGCCTTGTCCATCAGATTTTTCAGTCCGGTTTGGAAAAAGCTGTTGAAATAGGCATGGCGCAGAATCCGCATCTTGTCGTCGCGGCTGCCGTCGGCGTTCATATATTTTTCCAGCACAATCTGGTCGCAGGTCAGCGTTCCGGTCTTGTCGGTGCAGAGAATGTTCATGGCACCGAAATTCTGGATGGCGTTCAAGTCCTTGACAATCGTCTTTTTCTTCGACATCGCCACAGCACCTTTCGACAGGTTGGCGGTGACAATCATCGGAAGCATTTCCGGAGTCAGCCCTACTGCCACCGATACGGCAAAGATAAAGGCTTCCAGCCAGTCGCCTTTCGTCACTCCGTTGACAAGAAACACGAAAGGAATCATCACCAGCATAAAACGGATAAGCAACAGGCTCACACGGCTGATACCCTTGTCGAAGGCCGTAGCCGCACGGTGACCGGCTATGCTTTTGGCAATAGTACCGAGATAAGTATCGTTGCCCGTGGCAAACACGATGCCTGTAGCCGAACCGCTCACCACGTTCGACCCCATAAAGCAGATGTTGTCAAGTTCCACCACACTGCCCTTTGCCGCTTTCTCCTTACGGTTTTCGGGAAGTTTTTCAATCGGGTCGGACTCGCCGGTAAGTGACGCCTGGCTGACGAACAGGTCCTTCGCTTCAATGATACGCAAATCGGCGGGAATCATGTCGCCGGCGGCTATCATCACCACATCGCCCGGAACAAGCTCGTCGATGCTGATTTCCTCATCGGCCACGCCCTGACGGCGCACATAGCAGGTGTTCGTCACCAGTTTCAGCAGCGACTGGCTCGACACGTTGGCCTTCCATTCCTGCCAGAAGCGCAACAGCGTGCTGACAATCACCATAGTCGAGATAATCACGATAGCCGTCCAATCCTGTTCGCCGGGCGGTGCCAACAGCACATCGAGCACGAAAGAGACCACCACCAGACCGGTCAGTACTCCGATAAACGGATTGATAAACGCCTTCACCAACGTGGAGAACGGACTTTTACGCTGTTCGTGCTCCACTTCATTTTTTCCGTAATCAATCTGGCGCTGTTCGATTTCGGCTGACGGCAATCCATGTGGAGAAGTTTGTAGATATTCATACAATCCTGCTAAAGTCTGTGATGATGTCAAAAACACTTTTTCTGAATTATACGCCAACTGCGTATTCCGTTTCTTTCTTTTCCACATAGCTGTTTACTTTTAAACGGTTGGACAATCACTGTTTCAATTCACGTCGCAAAAGTATAACCAGCTTATAAATAACACCGTTAGAAACCCGTTAGAATGGTATTAGAAAACTATTAGAATGAGGTTATAGGTTAGCGAAGTTCTGTAAACCGTAAACACTCACTAACCTCTAACCCCTAAGCCATAACCCGACTTACAAATGCGGCAATTCTACCGCAAAGGTTGTGCCTTTTCCGAGTTCCGAACGGACGGCTATCTGCCCGCGGTGGAGTTGGACGATTTTCTGAGCCAGCGCCATGCCTATACCATGGCCGTCGGCTTCATTTTTCCGCTCTCCCCGATAGAACAGTTTGAACAGATGTTCACGGTCGGTTTCCGAAAGGCCGCCGCCGTTGTCGGTCAAAGTTACGGATGCCATGCCCTGATGGGAAGAAATCTGCACCAGAGAAATGCGGTCGGGAGAGTATTTGCAGTTGTTTTCCATCAGATTGGCAAAAGCTATCGACAGCAAATACGGATTGCCATTGACGGTTATCGACTGCTCGTCGTCGATTTCCTGCGCGAAAATCAGTTCGACATGATAGTCGGGATGCGCCCGCAACAGGTGTTCGCGCACGTCAAGCAAAAGTTCGTCGAGGCGTATCTCCTCCATTTTTATCTCCTCTTTCCGATAATCGGCCTTGGCAAGGTTCAGCAGACCGTCGATCAGCTTTGCCATACGCTGGGCATCACCAAGAGCATTCGCCATCGCCTCGCGGTACTGCTGCGGCGAGCGTTCCTTCTGTAAGGCAATGTCGAGTTCTGCCGTCAGTGCCGCCAAAGGCGTACGCATTTCGTGCGACACGTTGCTGACAAACATTTTCTGTGCGTTGAACGAAACCTCCAGACGGTCGAGCAGGTCGTTGAAAGCCGTGCTGAGTTCTCCAAGTTCGTCATGGCGGTTCGCGACGGGCAGACGGCGGTCGATTTTCGAGGCCGTGATGCTTTCCGCCTCGCGCACCACATCCCTCATGGGCTTCAGCGAGGCACGGGCAAGAAGATAACCCACCACAAACAGCAGGCTGAGCCCGACGACAAACAGCCCGACAAGCGTGCGCCGCAGAATGTCGAGATTGTGGTAACCGTAGCCGTCGTAGGCCGCAGCCGTCACCACATAGTCCTTGCCGGCAAACGTATAGACCAGTCCGACGGCCTGATACTCGCCCACATAGAACTCTTTTTCCCGTTCCGAAACAATCCTGTCAATCATCGCCCTATCCTCTTTCACGATATCGTTCTGCGCCGCATCATGGTAGAGCATACGGAAATCAGGCGTATATACCGCCACCTCCACCTCATCGATAAACTGGCGGTTGTTCTGATAAATCGACTGAAGCGTGGCGGCATCCACCTTATCCAGCAAGAACAGATGGGCTTTCGTCACCGCCTCGGCTTTAAGGTCATGGAAAAAAGCTTTGCTACGCGAACGTTCCGCAGCAAAATACACCAGCAGCATGCACAGCATAAAGACGGTGGCCGTCACTGCCGTATATTTCAAAGTGAGGGCTGTACGGATTTTCATGGGCGTTCAGTGAAAATAAACCCGATGCCGGGCTTCGTATGAATCAGTTTCACCGCAAAGTCGCGGTCAATTTTTTTCCGAAGGTAATTGATGTAGACATCAATGAAATTCGTGCCGGTATCGAAGTGCGTGTTCCACACCTTTTCGGCAATTTCCACGCGCGAAATCACGCGGTCGGCGTTCTCCGCCATATAAAGCAACAGGCTGTACTCCTTCGGCGACAATTTCACCGGCATGCCACCCCGCTTCACCTCCCGGCGGTTCAAGTCGATTTCCAAATCGGCATATACGAGCCTTTCCGGGCGTTCTGACGCAGTTTCGCCCTTGCGGCGAAGCAACACCTTGATCCGTGCATTCAGTTCGCGAAAATCGAACGGCTTGACCATATAGTCATCGGCACCGGCATCGAAGCCGTCGAGTTTGTCATCGGTCGACCCGAGAGCCGTCAGCATCAGTATCGGAACGGAGGCGTTGATTTTCCGTATTTCCTTACAGAGTTCAAAACCGTCGACGCGCGGCAGCACCACATCGGAAATCACCAAATCGAACGCGCCCGACTGAAACAGTCGCAAGGCCATAGCCCCGTCGTAGGCCACAGCCGTCGTATAGCCGTTTTCGTCGAGTCCCGCCTTCAGCAGGTCGGCCACGCGCTTCTCGTCCTCCACAATCAGTATTCTCTGCATATCCATTTTTCATTAGTGTCCGTATGCAAATATAGTGAAAGGCGAGCGCAGAGACAAACGAAAACGTAGTTTTCAAGTTTGGCTATGCCGAACCGCAGCCTATATTATCCAAATATAATGAAAGGCGAGCGGAGAATAAAATCAAATATAGCCTAACGGTGCTACATTCCTATCTGCTTTACGACTTTTTAGTACTGTGACAAGAGATTATGCAACAAAAAAGCCCCTGCCGGAGAGGCAGAGGCTTTCGTAAGATTATTTTGAATAACTATGTGGTTTAGTCTTTCAATTTCATCTTCATGTATTCGCGGTTAAGACGGGCGATGTTGCTCAAAGAAATGTTCTTCGGACATTGAGCGGCGCAGGCTCCTGTGTTTGTACAGTTACCGAAACCGAGTTCGTCCATCTTGCTTACCATAGCGCGTACACGGCGTGCTGCTTCCACTTTACCCTGCGGAAGAAGAGCGAACTGGCTAACCTTCGCAGAAACGAAAAGCATAGCAGAACCGTTCTTACAAGCTGCAACGCAGGCACCGCAACCGATACATGTAGCAGAGTCCATAGCTTCGTCAGCAGCTTCCTTAGGAATAGGAATTGCGTTGGCATCCTGAGCACCGCCTGTGTTGAACGAAACGTAACCGCCGGCTTGTTGGATTTTGTCGAATGCAGTACGGTCAACCATCAAGTCGCGGATAACCGGGAATGCAGCCGAACGCCACGGTTCGATAGTGATAGTGTCGCCATCGTTGAATTTACGCATGTGCAACTGGCAAGTAGTGATGCTGCCAACAGGTCCGTGAGGATTACCGTTGATATACAGTGAACACATACCGCAAATACCTTCACGGCAGTCGTTATCGAATACTACCGGTTCTTCACCCTGCTCTACAAGCTGTTCGTTGAGCATATCGAGCATTTCGAGGAAGCTGATGTCGGTAGGCACATTGTCAAGTGAATAGTTGACGAACTGACCCGGCTCTTTAGGACCGCGTTGACGCCAGATTTTTAACTTTATGTTAATTGCTTTTTCCATAATTAGCTAAAATTTTAATGCCTAAAGGCTGGTTCTACTAAGACTTATAGTTACGAGTTTGAACTTTGATAGCTTCGTATTTCAACGGCTCCTTCAACAAGATAGGTTTCTGGCCTTCTCCTGCATATTTCCAGCAGCCTACATACATATACTCATCGTCGCGACGTTGAGCTTCGCCATCCGGAGTCTGATATTCTTCACGGAAGTGAGCACCGCAAGATTCGTTACGGTGAAGAGCGTCGATAGCCATCAACTTACCGATAGTAATGAAGTCTTCCAAACGGAGAGCCTTTTCCAACTCAGTGTTGAGCGTGTTGGCTTCACCCGGGATGAACAAGTTGGTTTCGAATTCTTTCTTCACTTCGTCAATCTTTTCGATAGCCTTGATCAAGCTTTCAGCTGTACGGCCCATACCAACGAGATCCCACATAATCAAACCGAGTTGTTTGTGGATAGAGTCGGCAGAACGTTTACCCTTGATGTTCATCAGGCGTTCGATACGTGCGCGTACCTTCTTTTCAGCCTCAACGAATTCAGGAGCGTCAATTGTCGGGTGTTTAACCTTGATTTGGTCTGACAAGTAGTTCTGCATTGTGTAAGGCAGTACGAAATAACCGTCAGCAAGACCCTGCATCAAAGCAGAAGCACCCAGACGGTTACCACCGTGGTCAGAGAAGTTAGCTTCACCGATAGCGAACAAGCCAGGAATAGAAGTTTGGAGTTCGTAGTCAACCCAGATACCACCCATTGTGTAGTGAGAAGCCGGGAAGATCATCATCGGAGTTTCGTATGGGTTGTCGTCAGTAATCATTTCATACATCTGGAACAAGTTACCGTAGCGTGCTTCGATAACGTCGCGGCCGAGACGGTTGATTGCTTCAGAGAAGTCCAAATATACTGCGTTGCCTGTACCTACACCATAACCTGCGTCGCAACGTTCCTTAGCGGCACGGCTGGCGATGTCACGCGGACAGAGGTTACCAAATGCCGGATAACGGCGTTCCAAGTAGTAGTCGCGGTCTTCTTCCTTGATTTGAGTCGGTTTCAACTTGCCGGCGCGGATAGCTTCAGCGTCTTCCTTCTTAGCCGGTACCCAGATACGACCGTCGTTACGGAGTGATTCAGACATAAGAGTAAGCTTAGACTGATTTTCACCGTGCTTCGGAATACAAGTCGGGTGAATCTGAGTGAAGCAAAGGTTAGCAAGGTAAGCACCGTGCTTGTAGCATTGAACAGCAACAGAACCGTTGCAGCCCATAGCGTTAGTTGAAAGGAAGAACACACGGCCATAACCACCTGTTGCTACTACAACTGCGTGAGCGGCATAGCGTTCGAGTTCACCTGTAATCAAGTTGCGGACAATGATACCGCGTGCACGACCATCAACAACTACGAGGTCGAGCATTTCACGGCGTACATATGACTTCACTGTACCCTTCTTGATCTGACGGTTCAATGAAGAATAAGCGCCGAGAAGAAGCTGTTGGCCTGTCTGACCTTTAGCGTAGAATGTACGAGATACCTGTGCACCACCGAAAGAACGGTTTGCCAACAGACCGCCGTATTCGCGAGCGAAAGGAACACCTTGAGCAACGCACTGGTCGATGATGTTGTTGGAAACTTCGGCAAGACGGTAAACGTTGGCTTCACGTGAACGGAAGTCACCGCCCTTTACAGTATCATAGAACAGACGATAAACAGAGTCACCGTCATTCTGGTAGTTCTTGGCAGCGTTGATACCACCCTGTGCAGCGATAGAGTGTGCACGGCGTGGAGAGTCCTGGATACAGAAATTCAATACGTTGAATCCCATTTCACCAAGAGTAGAAGCAGCAGAAGCACCTGCAAGACCTGTACCTACAACGATGATGTCGAGGTGACGCTTGTTAGCAGGGTTAACGAGCTTCTGGTGTGCTTTGAAATTAGTCCACTTTTCTGCGACTGGACCTTCCGGAATCTTTGAGTCAATCTTCTCGTCCGAATAAACGGCATATTGACCCATTATGCTTGTACTGTCAACTATTTTGCCAGCTTGTTTTTTGTTTTCTTCCATTTCTCAACAGATTTGAAGTTTTAAAATTGAATCATTGAATGGAACAATTCCATTATGCCGCAAATTGGCAAGTGAAAACGATAGCCTGGATGATGAACAATGCAACTACGATAGTTGACCACCAGTTACCGAGAGTCTTGAAACGAGGAATCCACTTGTTGTTGGATACACCGATTGACTGGAATGCGCTCCAGAATCCGTGAGTCATGTGGAACCACAATGCTATCAAACCGATAACGTAAACTGGCAATGTCCAAATTTGGCCGAATGCATTTGCGATGTGGTGCATACCGTCGGCTGCGTAAACAACAGCAGCAGCTTCTGTTTCACAACCAACCTGGTGCATTACTTCAACCAACTGCATCTTAGCCCAGAACTGAACCAAGTGAACAATCAGGAATGCAACAACTACGATACCGAGAACAAGCATGTTCTGTGATGCCCATTCTACACTTTTCGGACGAGTTGTCACTGCGTAACGGTCGTTACCACGAGCTTTACGGTTCTGCAATGTAAGCCAGAACGCATAAATGATGTGAAAAACGAAACCGGCTGCCAAAATCACTGTTGCAATCAAAGCATACCAGTTAGCTCCCAAGAATTCACACACAAGGTTGTAGCCTCTCGGCGAAATCAGAGCTACCGCATTCATTAATACGTGAAAGGTCACAAATAGGAGCAGGAAAAGTCCGGTCACTGACATAACCACTTTCCTTCCTAAGGATGAATTTGTTAACCACATAGTAGTTTTGAATTTAAGTTATTAAATTGATTATTTATAATGTTTTGTTCTCTGCAAACTTGTTTCGCGGTACAAAATTACCGCATTAAAACCAAATATGGAAATAATTCCTTAATAAATCTTTATTTCATATTTGTTAAAAAGCAGGCGCGTTATTTGCGCTTTTTGCTTTTTCCGCCCTTGCGGCTTTTCGCGGACGAACTTTCGTTTTTCTTCGGTTTGCTGCCTTTCTGCACATCGCCGTTCTTGTTGACTGTCACCATCGGCTCGCCGTTTTCATCGACAATGGCAAAGTCGAGCTGCTTCTTGTCGAGGTTGGCACGTGCCACCTGAACGGTGAGTTTGTCGCCAAGCTGGTAGACGCGTTTCTTGCGGCGGCCTATCAGGCAATAGTTCTTTTCGTCGAACTCGTAGTAGTCGTCGCCGAGGTCACGGATTGGCACCATACCCTCACACTTGTTTTCGTCAAGCTCTACATAAAGGCCCCACTCTGTCACGCCCGACACGCTGCCCGTGTAAACCTTGCCCAAACGGTCGGCCATATATTCCACCTGCTTGTATTTGATGGACGCTCTTTCAGCGTTGGCGGCAAGCTGTTCCATGTCGGACGAGTGCTTGCATTCGTCTTCCAACTTCTGGGCATTGACCGAACGGCCGCCGTTAAGATATTTGTCGAGCAGACGGTGAACCATCATGTCGGGATAACGGCGGATTGGGGATGTAAAGTGGGTATAGTAGTCGAATGCCAGACCGTAGTGGCCCACATTCACCGTTGAATACACAGCCTTTGCCATGGAACGGATGGCGAGAATCGAAAGAAGGTTTTCTTCCGGACGGCCTTTCACCTTGCCGAGCATCTTGTTCAGCGAGCTGTTCATGTCCGCACGCTTGCCCGTCGTCTTCACCTTATATCCGAAACGCGATGCGATAGTGGCAAAATTCAGCAACTTGTCGGGATCTGGATTGTCGTGGATACGGTAGACGAAGGCTTTCGGCTTCTTCTTGCCTTTCACGCAGCCGATTTCCGTAGCCACCTGCTTGTTGGCAAGCAGCATGAACTCTTCGACAAGCTTGTTGGCTTCCTTCGATACTTTGAAATATACGTCAATCGGGTGTCCCTTTTCGTCGATTTCAAAACGCACTTCGAAACGGTCGAAATTCACGGAGCCGTGTTCGAAACGGCGTTTGCGCAGACATTGTGCCAGTTCGTTGAGTTTGAGCACCTCTTCCTTGTAGTCGCCGTCGCCGCCTTCAATCATGGCCTGAGCCTCTTCATAGGTGAAACGGCGGTCGCTCTTGATGACCGTACGGCGGATGCGATGGGCATGCACGTTGGCGGCATCGTCCATTTCAAAGATGCAGGAGAACGCCAGTTTCTCTTCATTCGGGCGCAGCGAACAGATGCCGTTGCACAGGCGTTCCGGCAACATCGGGATAGTACGGTCGACAAGATATACTGAAGTGGCGCGTTTTTCTGCCTCCTTGTCAATGATGGAACCCGGATGCACATAGTGGGTAACGTCGGCAATGTGTACGCCCACTTCCCAGCGTCCGTTGTCGAGCTTGCGGATGGACAGGGCATCGTCGAAGTCCTTCGCATCACGCGGGTCGATAGTAAAGGTAGTCACGCCGCGGAAATCCTCGCGCAGTGCCACTTCCTCCGGCGTAATGCCGGCATCAATCTTGTTGGCGGCATCCTCCACGTTTTTCGGATAAACATACGGCAGTCCGAATTCCGCAAGGATGGCGTTCATTTCCGAATTGTTGTCGCCGGCCTTGCCCAGGATGTCAATCAGTTCGCCGGTCGGGTTCTTGTCGTCGTCGTTCCATTCTACGATACGTGCAATCGCCTTGTCGCCGGTCTGACCACCTTTGAGCTTGCCTTTCGGAATAAAAATATCGGATGCCAGATACTTGCTGTCGGTTTGCAGAAAAGCGAAATTCTTGTCCACTTTCAACGTGCCGATAAACACCTGGTCCTTCTTTTCGAGAATCTCAACAACCTGCGCTTCCGGCTCTACACCTTTGCGCTGCGCACACAAGTGCACACGCACACGGTCGCCGTTGAGGGCATGCATCGAGTTTCGTTCGGCAACGAATATGGGTACTTCGCTGTTATCGATAATCACACTGTTCTTGCCGTTGCTCCTACGCACGAACACACCTTCGGATGTGGTTGTGATTTCACTCGCCTGATATTTACCCGGCACAAGTTCCACGAGGAAGCCGTCAAGCGTCAGATCGTCGAGGATATCAGCCACCATATACTGGCTTTCCCTGCGGGTTATTCCCAAATCAAGAGCCACTTGCTTATAATTGTACGACCCTTTGCCGTGTTCGTTGAAATAATCGACCACCAGAGCCTTCAAGTCCTCTTTCTTCGAGCCTTTTGCTTTTCTTTTTGTTGCCATATTATTTTGTCTTTTTATTTTTTCGCGTCCCTGCCGAGCATAGACATGCGTTTCTACAAATTTAAGTGCTTTATTGCTATTTTTGAAATTTTCCCGCTCTTTTTTTCGGCTTTCACTTACGACAGGGCTATTCTTTCGGTTTCCTCACGTAATGCGGCATTTCGTCGGGAATGGGCAAAGAAAACTCCACCATTCCGGCAAACTCGCCGTCACGGTACCACGGTGTCTGATAAATCAGTTTCCTCACCTCTCCCTTTTGGATGGTATAGGCGTTCGTCGCACGGTTTTCCATCAGTCCGATGAGCTTTGTCCGTGCAGGTTCAGGGTGGCATTGTTCAAGAATATTGACTCCGATAAGTCCCTCTCCGTTCACCTTTTCAGAGGATTCGTTCATAAACACAATCTTGCCGTCTTTATCACATACGGTCACGGCAGGCATTATTTCTTTTAGAAAGTCCATATTTTTATACCTAATCTTTTACAAAGATAGCGAAAGTCGAAGGCAGAAAACCAAACTTGTTTGAGTTTTATGCTGAGACGCCTCCTATCTTATCAAAAGATAGCGAAAGGTGAGAGCATAGTCAAACCGAAGAAATAGTTAATACTATATTATTTATTTCCAAATAGATATATGTAATCCCTTTCAGCTGCAGGTACAGCCCATTCTTCAGGGATAAACTTCCACTGGTTCAAAGGCTTTGGTTCCAGAACCTTAACCTCTTCTATTCTCTTCATCAGATAATATCTGAGATCTTTATCTGTTGAGGATATTATTCTTTTGCCTAATTCTTTCTTTGGAATTCCGGCTCCCTCGGTAAGCAAATTGCCACCCCCGTTACCTCTGTAAGAATTTACGGCAACCTTATACATGCGGTTCATATCGAAGGGGGAGCCGTCGGCCATGGAAATTATGTTTATCTTCTCACCCTGCGGTTTGGTAACATCAACTGTATAAACAATACCGGCTGCAGAGTCAAAATTGAACGTAGGATTCCTGAATCTGCCAAAACCATTGTCGTGATCATTGAGAAGCATCAAACGGTCATCTGCAGAAGTCATAACATTGGTCCATATAGAATAAGACATTTCCAGGAAGTTCTTTATTTCCTTACCCGACAAAAGCATTACGTATAACATGTTCTCGTATTTATACAGGTTAAACATATCACTCATAAAAATATCTCCCTTCCTTATCTCAGCATTGTAAGAGAGAGGGGCACAGAATGATATATCGGCTCCTGAAATGTCAAGCTGCAACTGGTGTATCAAATCCACGAAGGCAGAAGGACCGAAATACGCATCCTTGGTGGTTATGCTTTCCTTAATCTCACCAACCTTACGGGATACGAACTTCTCCGTAGCATCATATTGCGGTGCAAATTCATTCATAAAAGCTTTGTCTACAGGATAATCCTTCATATCTGTAAGAGTGCCACATACAGACTTGCCCACAAGGTTTCCGTTTTGTTTCCTCACTGTTAATGTAACGTCGGATACTACCTTTGCCATACTTCCCGGATTAACCAGAAGAACGGAATCACCCTCAACATTTACAATCTTCTCGCATCTTCTGACATGGTCATGTCCGAGAAAGATCACATCGAAGCCTGGAACATTGCGGGCTATATTTTCAGATCCATTCTCTATCATCTCATCAGTTTCATTCTGTTCCCATCCTGTATGAAACAGTCCAACCACAACATCAGGATTTTCCTTTTCACGGATAATCTTCATCCATTTGGCTGCTGTCTTCTCCATATCATCAAACCTCAGGCCACTCCACAGCTGCTCTGGAAGCCATAAAGGGACAGCAGGAGTTATCATTCCCAGTACGGCAATCTTTACCCCATCCCTTTCAATTATCTGGTAAGGTTTCAGATATGTGGCTACGGATGAGGATGCATTATCAGGATGTAGTTCTATACCGTCAGTCCCACTCCGTGACAAATCAATGATATTGGCACCAAGAACAGGGAAATTGCATTGCTCCACCCATCTGTCATAAGTAGAATGTCCAGCCTCAACATCATGATTCCCCATGTTACCTACATCATATTTCAGATAATTCAGCATTGCAGCATTCACATGTACAGAAACCGTATCAATATAGTTATAGTAATAAGCAATAGGCTGGCCCTGAAGAATATCACCATTATCCATAAGAATAAAACGGTCGCCATACTGCTCTCGCTGTTCCTTCACGAAAGAACTTACCCTTGCAAGACTTCCGCTCATTGGCTTTCGCTTTATAAAGTCGTAAGGGAAATAGCACCCATGAACATCGCTTGTTTCAACCAGTTTAAGAGTTACCTCACACTCCTGTGCTGCCATATCTTGCATACTTACAAGTCCAAGAATAGCTATAATGCCGAATAATGTTAATCTTTTCATGTTAGTTAAGTTAATTTATTAAGTAACTATTCGAAATTAATTTTACATATATGAGTAATTCACAAATAAGTTCGTACCTACAGATACACTTTGACAGTCCTCCTCTATAGCCTTACGGACTGCTTCCTCATCGGAACAATCTATTATAGCCGGGATGTGTTTCCAAGCCTTTGATACATTTTCTTTATAACGTTTTATCCATGCGTATACTGTTGGTATTGTCACATCGAATATTTCTGAAGCTGATTTTCCTGATGACCTCAACAATATGGATTTACATCTGATACGATAGTTATGAGTAAGGCCATTATGATAGCCTTTCTCAAGTTTGAGGCGATCAACCTCACTTAATTCAAGCACTTTTATATGTTTCATGATTTAAATTCTAAAATATCATGATACAATATTAATATTTTGTGCTGAATATAAAAATATTTTTGATCACTTACTTATTACCTGATTCCTTTACTAATGAAGATACTATAATCTAACTCCTATCGTTAAAGTGGTGGAACTGGCCAAAAGAGATAGTGAAAAAGGCTGTACCGATTATTCAACAGGGAGATATTGAAGGTTTGGAAAGTTTCGCTCATGCTAACCATGTAATTTGAAAGCATGAGAAATGTGGAAGTTCGGAACGTACGCTTTTTTCTTATCCATTGCCTGTTCTCGTACGAGTTTTATCCAATCTATTGAAAATCAAATAAAACCTATCTGATTACAACAAATATAGTGAAAGGCGAGCGGAGAATAAAATAATGAAACTTGTTTCAATTATTTTTTATCCCGAGCCGCACCTATATTCTACAAATATAGTGAAAGTCGAAAACAAAATACCAAAAAAGCACTACCTTTGCACCCCGAATACAGAAACAGGCAATCTATGAAAGCGACTATCGACTTCGGGAAAATGAAAATTTCGGGGATTTTCTGGAAAATGCTAATCCCCACACTGCTGGGAATGCTGTTTTCCACAGCATTCATCATCACTGACGGAATTTTTGTGGGAAAAGGTATCGGCAGCGACGCCCTTGCAGCTGTCAATATCACGGCTCCGCTGTTTCTGCTTAACACGAGCTTTGCCATGATGTTCGGTGCCGGCGCATCGGTAGTGGCATCCATCCACCTTTCGCGCGGACAGCAGAAAAATGCGCGCATCAATGTCACACAGGCAACCGTCATTCTTGTCCTCCTGCTGCTTGCCATCTGGATTCCGGTGTGTCTTCACGCTTCGGATGTGGCAATCATGCTCGGCAGTTCCGAACGACTGCTGCCGCTTACGCTGGAATACATCTACTGGTTTGTTCCCTTCCTGGTGTTCAGCGCCATGCTGACACTGGGCATGTACTTTATCCGCATCGACGGTTCGCCCAACTATGCAATGGTGTGCAACGCCATTCCCGCCATCATCAACATTGTGCTCGACTACGTATTTATTTTCGAATTCCAATGGGGCATGTTCGGTGCTGCGCTTGCCACAAGTCTGGGCTACATCGTGGGTGCCGTGATGGTGGTCATCTATCTTTTCGGGAAGAAATCCAGCATCCGTTTCATCCGTATCCGCCTCTCACGCAGGAGTTTGGAGCTGACATGGCGCAACATCCGCTACATCTGCCGCCTGGGGTCGGCCACGTTCCTCTGCGAAGCCGCCATCGCCTGCATGATGTTCACGGGCAACTATGTGTTTATGAAATACTTGGGTGAGGACGGTGTGGCGGCCTACAGTGTCACCTGCTACCTGTTTCCGCTCATTTTCATGCTGAACAATGCTATCGGCCAATCGGCACAGCCTATCATGAGCTACAATTTCGGTGCCGGAAACCACAGCCGTGTGAAGGAAGCATTGCGCATTGCACTCATCACGGCCTGTGTCAGCGGCGTGGGCATCATCGCCTTGCAAGGCTTGTGCTCTCCGCAAATGGCGGGACTTTTCCTTGTGGAAGGAACCAACGCCTATGAAATTGCCGTACACGGCCTGCCGCTGTTCGCTTCGGGCTATCTGTGTTTTGCCATCAACATCGTAGCCATCTGCTATTTCCAGAGCATAGAAAGAGCCAAACCTTCGACAGTCATCACCCTTCTCCGGGGCTTTGTCTTTATGATTGCCAGTTTCCTCATCCTACCGCCTCTTATGGGCGACGACGGCATTTGGCTGGCAGTTCCCGCGGCTGAAGTGCTCACGTTCCTCTATGTGCTTGCCTACACGGCATGGCTGAAAACCAAAAGACAACAATTGGATTGACATAAAATAAAAACGGCTGCGCCCTGCTTCCCGACGGGAACAACAGGGCGCAGTTGTCTATATCTACACGTCAGCGCACTACGAAATTCACAGAGAGGTCAACATTGGCGACAAAAAGCTCCTTGCAGAAAACGACATCGTTTTCCACTACCCTCTCATAAATCTGAATGTCCGCTTTCGCCACCCCCTTATATAGGCCCTTCGTCACATACGGACGGTTGCCCCAATTATAGCGCTGATCGTCGGTAATAACCGGAACTTTTGCCGACGGCCATTTGTGCCACGCCAGCGTTTTTATCTGGTCTCTCTTCATCGGATATACCTCACCGGGATAAATATCAACGGAGAACATGCTGGCAGCCAACCAATGGGGAGTATACAGGTCCGTCTTGAGCTTGCCGTTCTCGTCAGCAACGCTTACCAGCGACCAATCCATACCGCCAACCGGATGAATGTCGGTTTCCATAATCGTAATGGGCACGTCAAGGTTATTCGTAATCGTCAGCATGAAATTCACAGCCTGGTCTTCGCTGAAATCATTGCAGGGCACTTCGTCGTCCGTACACGGAACCAACGAGAACGCCACTCCATTGCAGTCCTGCGCATCCATAATTTCCCACTTCGAAGTGTCGACATCCTTCAGATAGCCATCTTCATCATTGCACGCGCCCAAAAACAGCACGCACAATCCCAACAACAATAAAACCGTCTTGTTTTTCATAAGTAACATGAGTCAATTTAATTATAATACAAATCAATATTTCTGAATAAAGTTAGCGATATCGTCGATAACATATTGCGGAACGGAACCCTTTTCCTCATATTCAGCAGGGACCGACTTTCCGGTTCCTTCCTGCAAAATATGATTCAGGCCTGCATACGACTTAAAGCAGACATCGGCTTTTCCGGCCAATACCGAACGCCATAATCCGAAATCCTGCATAGTGACCTGATAATCACGCTCTCCTTGCAAAAAAAGCAACGGAATCTCCAATGCGGCAGCGGCTTCAAGCGGACGATAAGAATTATCCATCACCCGGTAGCTCTCCGGCAGCGAGGCCATCATACCATCTACCTGAGCCGACACGTCCGTCTCTGACACTCCCTTTACAGAAGCCAAATAAGTCAACTGCTCGGTAAGCAGCTCACGCATGGTCCGGGCCGGACCTGCCAGTACAATTCCACCCGCCACACGGCCTGCACCGGCTCGTTGCACAATGCGCGGCACCAACATTCCGCCAAGGCTATGCCCGAGAACAAACATCCGGGTTGAATCCACCTGCGGCAACGATGCGGCGAGCCGGAGTGCGGAAACCGCATCATCCGTTGTCTCCGAATCGTAATTCATCGGCTGTCCGGGTTCTGTCGAACGATTGCCATAAACTTTCGTACGTTTGTCATAACGAAGTACTGTGATACCCTTGCGAGCCAAACCGTGCGCCAAATCACGGAAAATCTTCATGCCGCCCACCGTCTCATCCCGGTCGCACGGACCGGATCCGTGAACCAGCACCAACAGCGGAAAACGGCCTTCAGAAAGGGGCATAGTCAAAGTGCCGGGGAGCTTGAAACTCCCCGTACATACTTCGACCGACTTTTCCCGTAAATCATCCGGAACCTGATCCGCAGTTTTCTGCGAAACGGCCGGTGCTTTCGGAACCGGAACAAAACGCAGCGTATTGGCACGTCCGTCGGCATCAAAAGCCAGCAAAAGCCGCAAAGCCGCCTTTTCAAAAGTCAGGTCGCGATAGTACACATGCACACCGTACATCGTATCCTCCTGCCATTCCGAGACCTCTTTCAGCTCGCCCATCTGCATCTGCAATTGAGCAAACGTAGCCCCCAACATCTGAGCGCTGACTGCTGCCCTGACCTGGTCGTTCATGTAGTGCATCACACTATCCCCCTGAGCTTCCTTCAGCAGATCATAAATCCGCTGCGCCCGCTGCAAGTCGCTCTGCTGCTGAGCCCAAACTCCAAGTCCCAGACAAACCGCCAACACGACGGTCAAAATTCGCTTAAAATTCATAGTACTTCATTTTAATTATATAATACAGATATAATTCCAGTATTTTTACAGTTCAAAGTTCAGACAATATTGACACGCCTACGCAGCACAAGCGAGAATGCCCCCTTTTGATAAGTTCAATCTAAAACTGTAATTTAAGCGCAATATCGTAAAAAAAAGCAACTTACAAAAACTTCAGACATCTTTTTCACAAGTGAGTGGCGAAATCGGTTAATTTTTTCAAAAAAACCACAATCCATCTGCCTGAAAGAAGAAAACTTACTTTATTTTTGCAGTAAAACACAGACTCAACATGTTACGCAAAATTAGATTAACCGTAGCGGTCATCGTTTTCGCACTGGTGACCCTGCTGTTTCTGGATTTTACAGGAACTATTCACACTTGGTTAGGAGGACTGGCTAAAATACAATTCATTCCGGCTGTGCTTGCGCTGAATGTCGGAGTCATTGTAGCCTTACTTGTGCTTACTCTCCTTTTGGGCAGAGTGTACTGCTCTGTCATCTGCCCGCTCGGCATCTTTCAGGACATCGTTGCCTGGTTCGGCAAACGCCGCAAAAAACTGCCCTACAAATATTCTCCGGCAGTAAGCTGGCTTCGCTATACGATGCTCGGCGTGTTTGTCATTGCCCTTGTGGCAGGTATCGGCTCACTTGCCGCTCTGCTCGACCCTTATGCGGCATTCGGACGCATCGCCAATAACCTGTTGCAGCCGCTCTACCAATGGGGCAACAACGTGCTCGCCTACTTTGCCGAACGCGCCGACAGTTATGAGTTCTATTCAGTGGACGTTTGGATGAAAAGTCTGCCCACGTTCATCATCGCTGCCGTAACGCTGGTAGCCGTCGTAATCCTTGCCTGGCGCAACGGCCGCACCTATTGCAACACGATTTGCCCGGTCGGAACTTTCCTCGGCTTCATTTCGCGCTACTCATGGCTGAAGCCGGTCATCGATACGACAAAGTGCAACGGCTGCGGACTCTGTGCCCGCAACTGCAAGGCTGCCTGCATCAACTCGAAGGCCCACACCATCGACTACAGCCGCTGTGTGGTGTGTCTCGACTGTCTTGACAAATGCTCACAGCACGCCATCAGCTACACGCGCCGCCGTGCTAAAAAAAGTGCGCCGAAAGAGGTGGACACGGCACGCCGCACCTTCATCACCACCGCAGCTGCCGTTGCGGCTACCGGCTTGATTGAAGCACAGGAAAAGAAAGTGGACGGCGGACTCGCAGCCATCGAGGACAAGAAGATACCGAACCGCACAACAAGAATAACGCCTCCGGGCTCACTGAGCATCAAACATTTTGCCCAACACTGTACGGGCTGCCAGCTCTGCGTGTCGGCTTGTCCGAACGGCGTACTCCGCCCGTCGGGAAATCTACTGACGCTGATGCAGCCGGAAATGTCGTACGAACGTGGCTACTGCCGTCCGGAATGTACGAAATGTTCGGAAGTGTGTCCGGCAGGAGCCATCCGCCCGATTACGCGCGAGGAAAAGACCGGCATCCAGATTGGCCATGCCGTATGGGTGAAGGCCAACTGCGTGGTACTGACCGACGGAGTGAGCTGCGGCAACTGCGCCCGCCATTGTCCGAGCGGTGCCATCCAGATGGTTCCGTCTGACCCGAACGACGAAAATTCGCTGAAAATCCCGGTTGTCAACACGGAACGCTGCATCGGCTGCGGTGCCTGCGAGAATCTTTGTCCGGCACGTCCGTTCAGTGCCATTTATGTTGAAGGCCACGAACGCCACAGAAACATTTAACCATTAAGGAGGAAACACTATGGACCACAATAAAAAGAATATAAACCGACGCGACTTTCTGAAGATTGTCGGCATCACGGGAGCTACGGCAACGGCGGCTCTCTACGGGTGCAAGCCGAAAGACGGCAGCGCACTCGACACCAATGCCACACAACCCGTACCCACGGGGAAAATGACCTACCGCACGTCAAACAAAAAGAACGACCGCGTTTCGCTGTTGGGCTACGGCTGTATGCGCTGGCCGACAGTTCCCGCCCCCGACGGCAAGGGCGACATGATTGACCAGGATGCCGTCAACGAACTGGTGGACTATGCCATCAAGCACGGCGTGAACTATTTCGACACATCGCCTGCCTACGTACAGGGGTGGTCGGAAAAGAGCACGGGCATTGCACTGAAACGCTATCCGCGCGAATCCTACTATATTGCCACCAAACTGTCGAACTTCAAGGTGTGGACACGCGAGGCATCCATCAAAATGTACAAGCAGTCGTTCATCGACCTGCAAACGGACTACATAGACTACTATCTGCTCCATTCCATCGGCAACGGCGGCATGGAAACGTTCAATGCCCGATACATCGACAACGGCATGCTAGACTACCTTATCAAGGAACGTGAGGCAGGCCGCATCCGCAACCTCGGTTTCTCGTTCCACGGCACACAGGACATTTTCGACCATGTGCTGGCAATGGACGACAAGGTGCACTGGGATTTCGTGCAGATTCAGATGAACTACGTAGACTGGCGTCATGCTTCGGGAGCGAACGTCAATGCGGAATATCTGTTGGGCGAACTGAAGAAACGCAACATTCAGGCCATCATCATGGAACCGCTGCTGGGAGGCCGCCTTTCAAACCTGCCGCAGCACATCGTGGCACGCCTGAAACAACGCCGTCCGGAGGACAGTGTAGCTTCATGGGCGTTCCGTTTTGCCGGTTCTCCGAAAGAGGTGCTCACCGTATTGAGCGGCATGACCTACATGGAACACCTGCAGGACAATCTCCGCACCTACTCGCCGCTTGTGCCGTTGACCGACGAGGACTATGTATTTTTGGAAGAAACGGCTCAGCTTATCAAGAAATACCCTACCGTGCCGTGCAACGACTGCAAATACTGCATGCCCTGCCCTTACGGTATCGACATTCCTGCCGTTCTGCTCCACTACAACAAATGTGTCAACGAAGGCAATGTGCCGCGGAGCAGCAAGGACGAGAACTACGAACAGGCGCGCCGTGCCTATCTGATAAGCTACGACCGTGCCGTGCCGAAAATCCGTCAGGCAGACCACTGCATCGGTTGCGGACAATGTATTTCCCACTGCCCGCAGAGCATCGAGATTCCTCACGAACTGCACCGCATCAATGCGTTCATTGAACAACTGAAACAGGATACTCTCTGATGGAAGAACTGATACGGATACTGACGGAAGGCAACTGTTCGCTGGTGCTGGAAAAAGATGGACAGCGATACACGTTCACACAACGGGGCGTGGCCGACCTTCATGCGCTCTACCATGCGCCCGAACACCTGCTCAACGGTGCCATGCTCGCCGACAAGGTGGTGGGCAAAGGAGCGGCGGCACTGATGATTGCAGGCGGTGTGCGTCGGGTACACGCACAAACTGTCAGCGAACCGGCGTTGGAACTGCTGCGCGACAATGCGGTAGAAACGGCCTACGGCCTACTGGTACCACACATCATCAACCGCAAGGGCGACGGCATCTGTCCGGTGGAAAAGCTCTGCTCCGATTGCCGCACGGCGGAAGAATGCCTGCCGCTTATCGACAAATTTGTAGAATCACTTAAAAACAAATAAACCCATGCAAACTGCAAGCGTAAAACTCTATACGTTCAACTATCGCGAACTGCGCACCTATGTCGCAGTCGCCCTGTTCGTGGCAGGCAACATCGTCCTGCCGCAACTCTGCCACCTCATTCCGCAAGGAGGACTCATCTGGCTGCCCATCTATTTCTTCACGCTGATTGCCGCCTACAAGTACGGTTGGCAAGCGGGCGTGCTGACAGCCGTGCTGTCGCCGACAGTCAACTCACTGCTCTTCGGAATGCCGGCGGCTGAAATGCTCCCGATTATTCTGACAAAATCCCTGTTGCTTGCCGCAGCCGCTTCGCTGACTGCACACTACACCCGCCGCGTGAGCCTACTGCTGTTGGCGGCTGTAGTCATGGCTTATCAGGTAGTGGGCGGTCTTGCCGAATGGGCAATGGCCGGAAGCCTTCAGGCTGCCCTTCAGGATTTCCGTCTGGGACTGCCGGGCATCCTGTTCCAAATCGTTGGCGGATGGATGTTCCTTAAATATCTGTTGAAAAAATAGGCAGGCTGAAATGTCACAAAGCAGTCTGCTTACCGGAAACATAGCCAAAGGGATGCTGAGCTTCGCCTTTCCGCTGATGCTCGGCAACCTGTTGCAACAATGCTACAACTTGGCGGACACGTTCATCGTAGGCCGCTTCATCGGTGCCGGTGCGCTGGCCGCCGTTGGAGCGGCCTATGCATTGATGGTGTTTCTCAATTCCGTCCAGTTCGGGCTGTGTCTGGGAAGCAGTGCGCTGTTTTCCATTCATTTCGGAAGCGGCAACACGGAAAAGCTCCGCCGCAACATTTACGTGGCGTTTATGCTTATAGCCGGAGTCACCGCCGTGCTCAACGTGGCCGTTTTCCTTTTCATCGACCCGCTGATGCGACTGCTTCAAGTACCCACGGAAGTCTATGCCCCGATGCGCGAATATCTGTGGATAGTGTTTTTCGGACTGGGATTCACGTTTCTCTACAACTTTGCGGCATCGCTGCTGCGTGCCGTGGGCGATTCGGTCACCCCGCTCTGGGCATTGTGTCCTCAACATCGCGCTCGACATTCTTTTCATCTGCTATCTCGATTACGGCATCGCCGGAGCAGCCTGGGCAACGGTCATCGCACAAGCGGTTTCTGCCGTCAGCATCACCGTCTATGCCCTTCACTCGCGCCGACAACTGCTTCCCCGCCGTAGCGACTGTCGTTTCGACCGTACTACCGTACGCGAAATCACCGCCTTCTCCTCGCTCACCTGCCTGCAACAGTCGGTGATGAACTCCGGCATACTGATGGTGCAGGGACTGGTAAACAGCTTCGGAACCGCCGTCATGGCAGCCTTTGCGGCAGCCGTAAAGATTGACACCCTCGCCTATATGCCCGCACAGGATTTCGGCAACGCCTTTTCCACGTTTATCGCACAGAATTTCGGTGCGTCCAACACCGACCGCATACGCCGGGGCATACGTACCGCCCTGCGCATCACCGTGCTGTTCTGCCTCACCGTGTCGGCAGTCATCTTCATTTTTGCCGAACCGCTGATGCGCGTATTTGTCGATGCCCGGGAAACGGAAATCATAGCCATCGGAGCCGATTATCTGCGCATCGAAGGCTCGTTCTATTTCGGCATCGGCATCCTGTTTCTGCTCTACGGCTATTTCCGTGCCGTGAAAATGCCCGGCATCTCCGTGGTGCTTACCGTAGTTTCGCTCGGCTCGCGTGTAGCCCTCGCCTACGCCCTCTCCTCTCTTCCCGCCTTCGGCGTGACAGGCATCTGGTGGTCCGTACCCATCGGCTGGATACTCGCCGACCTCACCGGCTACTACTTTTACCGTAAAAACGGGTTAGGGATTAGAGGTTAGAGAGTTTACGGTTTACTGTTTACGGCATTTCTCTAACCGCTAATCCATAACCTATAACCCAAGAATCCCAATCTTCGCAAAAAAATTAGTACTTTTGTCGGAGTTTTATAAAAAATACCAAATATGGCAACTAAAAAGGCGGCGTTAGTCGACAAGAAATATCTGATGACGTTCATTCTGATTACGTCATTGTGTTTTATGTGGGGATTTGCCCATGCAATCCTCGATGTGCTCAACAAGCATTTCCAGGATGCACTGGTCATGACGAAAACCCATTCCGCTCTCGTTCAGGTAATGCTCTACACGGGCTATTTCACGATGGCTATTCCGGCAGGACTCTACATCAACCGCTGGGGATACCGTAGCGGCGTGATTTTCGGACTGATACTCTACGGCATCGGTTCCCTGCTGTTCATTCCCGGCGAATGGATTATGTCGTTCGAATTTTTCCTTTTCTCCCTGTTTGTCATCGGTTGCGGCCTCACCTTCCTCGAAACGGCGGCCAATCCCTACCTGACGGAACTGGGCGACAAGTCGACGGCGGCCAGCCGTCTGAATCTGGCGCAGTCGTTCAACGGGTTGGGCTGCATCTGTGCGCCGATCGTCGGCGGACTCTTCCTTTTCCGCGAAAATGCGAGCGTGGCGGCTCCCTATATGTATACAGGCATTGTGGTGCTTGCCGTAGCGTTCATCTTCACCCGTGTCAAACTGCCCGAAATGAGCTACGACACTACTGACAGCGAAGGCAACGTGCGCACCCGTCAGGTGACCAATCTTGCCAAGTATTTTCCTTTCACGTTCGGTGTTTTTGCCCTGTTCTGCTATGAAATCTCGGAAATATCCATCAACAGCTTTTTCATCAACTATGTAGTGGACGACGGATGGATGGACGTGCATACCGCCACCACGCTACTGTCGTTCGGCGGACTGGGGCTCTTCATGTGCGGCCGACTGATTGGCAGTTGGGTAATGAGCCGCGTGCGTGCGGAAAAAGTGCTGTTCGTTTGTGCCACGATGACTGTCATCACCACTACCCTCGTTGTAATGAATCTCGGCCATGTTTCCGTAGCGGCGCTGATTGCCGGCTATCTGTTTGAAGCCATCATGTTCCCGACCATTTTTGCCATCGCGCTGCGCGGCCTGGGAGCAAAGACAAAACGCGCTTCGTCGTTCCTGATGATGTCGCCTATCGGCGGTGCTGTCGGCCCGCTGATGATGGGCTACGTAGCCGATGCTTCCACCATGTCGCTGTCGTTTGTAGTGCCGTTGTTCGGATTCGTTGTCGTATGGCTCTACGCCACCTACGTTGTCCGTCTTTACCGCCAGTAAGACTATTTTCCCACGGCGTTCACCGCATCGCCGTCATAGCTGTTGTTCAGCCGCTTTTTCTGTTCCTTTGCTTGTCGTCCCCACGGCAAGCTGTAGGCGATGCGCACAATGGCCAGACTCTCCGTCATGTCGACGTGCATTTTCCGCGAATATCCGGCATAGCGGTTCAAGTCTTCCGACGGCACATTATAGTTTTTCATAAACGGATTGAACATGCCGATTCCAAACTGCCAGTCCTTGTATCGGTAGTTCAGCAACACAACCTGATAGTTTTCCCTTCCCGAAACCGTTTCGCCCCACAGTGATTTCCGATTGATTTCCCCCTCGTAGGACAGTACGAAATTCCAATGTGTCAGCATGGCGGACCAACTGGCAATCGGACTGTTGAAACGGTGCAGATAGCGATGGCCCTCCGAACGCTGAAAGTTCCAGCCGAACGTGCCCGATACGGAAAACCACGAAGGGACAACATCGAGTTTCACGGTAACCGCAGTGTTGGCCGTCTGCATGCTCACCTGATTGTTGACCGTGTTCAGCAGAAAGCGTTCACCACTTTCCTCCACCCAATACTTGTCGGACATAATCGGATTACGGTTATAGTCGTAGCTCGCCCACAGTTTTCCATAGAAAATGCCCCTGCGCAGTTCGTAGGACAAAAGACCTTTAAAATTACGGTAAGGTTTCAACTGCGGATTTCCGCGAAAAACCTGATACTCGTCGATACGCTGCTCCACACTACTGAGGTCAGTTGCGGAGGGAGTGTTTGTCGAAGTCGACAAATTCAGCCGCAGGGTGTTGCCCGCATTTATCTTCCACCGCATTTTCAACGAGGCAATCAGGTCGAACGTATGCGTGTCGTCCGCACCTTCCAGACGGTAAATCCGCTGCTTTCCCGACACACCCAGTGTATAGTCAAAATGGTCACCAAGCGGCTGCCACCACTCGGCATAATAAAGGCTTTTCATTTCACGACTACGTTCCAACGCCGAACTTTCCAGATACTTGTTCTCGCCCCATGCCTGCTGATAGCGCACACCGCCGGTTAATCTGCCGACAGCCCAACGTTTTTCGTAGTTGCCGTTCACAATCAGGGAATAGTTACGGCTGTCAATGGTTGTCAGATAGTTGACGAGGTCGGCACGGGTCGCAACTTCTCCCGTGCGATAGGTGCGCTCGGAATGCTGATATGCCCCGGTGGCAACGATATCCAGCATCACCGACTGGCTCGAATCAAAATCATATTGACCGTAGAAGTTAAACGACGGTTGCAACTGTTCTTTTTTTGTTTGGTCAATCACTGAAAGTTTTTCGCCCGTTTCCGAATCCGTCAATATACCCTGATAGTTATTATCCGTTGCAGGTGTCCCCCATAACGACAGCCCGGCATACAACATCAATCGGTCAGGCTCCGAATAACTGTAGTTGAACTTGGCATTTCCGTTTGACATGGCTCCAACCACCGGTACCCCCTTTTCCGTACGGTCGATACGCGTGCCGTCGTCCATCATGAAATACTCTTCATTGTCGCGCCACATATTGAAGCCGGAACGAAGGCTGTAGCTGCCGGTGACGGCAAACTGATGCCGCCCCTTGTTGAACTTCGCCGTTGTAAAATAATTTCCAAAGCCGCATAATCCCTGCACGACATCCGCCCCGAGATAGCCGCCCCGCTGAGGATTGTCAACAATAAAGTCGACTACGGCATCCACCTCGCCATAGCGCATGGAGGGCGTTTCATGGTATTCCACGCGTTTCACCGTTGCCGGGTCAAGAGCCTTCACGTCGTCGACAGTCGCTTCCCGCCCGTTGATTCTCACACTCAGCGTTCCGCTGTCAACCGTCTTGATTTCGCCGTTCGCCAAATCGACAGTAATCTGCGGAATCTGCATGTTGCGGAGCAAATCCATTCCGTTGGCCGACAGCGCGGCCTGTTCCTGCGTTGGAATAAGCAGTTTGCGGTCGCTTTTGTCAATCATTGTCGACCCTTTTATTTCCACTTCCGCCAACGTAACGCCTTGCGAAAGCGTATCAGCAATCACAGTATTTTCCGAAGTCTGTGCAAAAACACACAAACTCATCTGAAGGGCCGCCAAGCCCATTAGTATCTGTTTCATCACGTTCTTATAGTTAGGCGGAAAGTGCGCACTTACCGATGTTCCTCTATTAGACGTAACGAACAACTTCAAAAGTTGCAACACACATCAGCATATTTTTCTCTACAAACAATCAACCGAAACCATGAACCGTAAACTGTAAACTGTAAACCGTAAACCCCCAAACATTTTTGTCAGACCGCCGGATTTTTGTATCTTCGCAGAGAACAACTAAAAAAACAAAACATCATGTCGGTATTCAGAGTTATACTATCCATCATCTTCCCGCCGTTGGCCGTATTCGACCGCGGTTGCGGATCTATCCTCATCGTTTTTATCCTTACCTGCATCGGTTGGATTCCCGGAGTCATTGCAGCATTGATTATCTTGAACAAGAACTGACCACGTATTCTGTACAGCATAAAAAATCCCAAACTTCGAAGCGACTGCTTTCGGAAGTTTGGGATTTCTTGATTATAGGGCTTTTCTTTTTTGTTTTTGCTTGGCTTTCCGCTTTTTCCACCACAGGTAATAACCGCTCCACGGCAATACCGCACCAATGAGCGCGGCAAGGAAATAGAGGACTTTTGTCCACAGTCCCCCCCAATTTCCGGTGTGCAGGGAATAGAATGTTCCTTTCAGTGTTTTCGAAGCGGGAATGTCGGCATAGTGCTGCACATCAAGCACGGCACCGGTGGCCTTGTCGAACGTCAGCACATCCGCCCGGCGTGTCGCCGACAGACTGCGGGTGCTGACAGATGCCTGTTTCTGCTCCAACGATATCCATGTGTACTGCGGATAACGGCGGGCAATCTCTTCATACACGCGGTCCCACGCCTGAAGATAGTCGGCCGACGGCTTGCGCTTTCCCTGCTTCGCCGCAGCCGGGGCTGCCGCCGTCTGTTCTTTCTTGACTTCGCCGACAAACAGGCTCGTGGCCAACGAACGATACCAGCCAAACGACCAGTAAAGCCCGGTGAGCGACATGAGCAACAAGAACAGTGTGGCATAGAATCCCCACGCAACGTGGCTGTCATACCAGAATCGCCGCCAACCTTTCGTAAAACTAATCGTCAGACGCTGTTTCAGATTTTTCATTTTCCGCGGCATCCAAATCACAAGTCCGCTCACCAGTATCACGACAAACAGCAGTGTAGATACGCCCACCGTCAGCCTGCCGAGCGTCTTGTCGGACTTCGATTCCGGCTGATGAAGAAACCAGCGGTGAAGGCCCTTAACCGTTTGGAAGAACTTGCTGTTTCCCACCCATCCGTTCACCTCTCCAGTATACGGATTGACACTCAGCTGTCGCCGTCCGCCATTCTTGAACGACACCATACAAGCCCGTTCGGCATCGGCATAATACTGGATTCCGGACACGACCAGCGTATCGGGCACCTGCCGCATCACAGCCGCCGCGAGCTGTGAAGGGGAAAGTTTCACTTCGCCCTCCTTCACATCCACACGATACAGCTCCGACGACGTACATTCCTTTATTTCCGTTTCGAAAACCAGAATGGCTCCTGTCAGGCAAATCAGCGACAGGAATACGCCCAACGGAATGGACAGCCACAAATGAAGTTTATGAAATACCTTTCTCATCTGACATTGAATTGCAAACAGATTTAATTTTCAGCCTTATACGCCAGTTTTCCAACTGCTACGACCGACTCTGCATCCACAACAAGTCCCTTGGTAGCTACGGCTGTTTTCGGATCAATCTGATAGATAGCCGGCTTTCCGTCGGTAGTCGTTACGCAAACGTGAGCAATGCCCGCGTCATCGATATACGGAGTATTTCCGAATCCGGAAACCACATCCGACGAAGGAAGTCCCTGAACATAGGTCAACTTCTTGTCTTCAGCCTTGAACACCGCCATTTCGGTTGCCACGTAGCCGCTTTCCGTCAGCGGACGGTCGTACATAAGCAGCAGGAAATAGTCGTCGGCAATCGGCCAGCAGGCAAGGAACGACTTGCCGTCGGTCTGCTCTTCCAAATTGCAGTAATAACTGTCGTCGAACTGCATTTCACCGGCTTTAATGCGCACCACTCCGGCAGGAAGCGTAGTTTGCTGACGCTTGTCGGTCATCACTTTCGCGTACGACGGTGAGAACACATAGACATCACCGTTGCCCGCCGCCCAGATTGTCTGGTAATAGCGCGACTTGTAGCGTCCGCAGGCATAGCTGATTTTGTCGGTTTTCAGCAACGTGGGATTTTGGAAAGTCTCGTCGTTGTAGATTGCCACCCAGCACTCATCGGGATATTGCGTCCACTGCAATTCGCCTTTTTCATACGCACTGCTGCCCTGTCCGCCGGATTCCTGCTTCACAAGATCGGGATATTTCACATATTTGCCGCCTTCAGCCTTTACACCATATTTGCTCAATCCCATAGGTACAGCCGCACTGTAGATTCGGCTGTTAGCTTCCAGAATACCCGAAAGTGTCACATACTCTCCGTTTCCAAGATAGTTTTCGGCAGTAATATCCTGGGTATTGGTAGTGAACGTTTCGTTTTTCACATCCAAATAGGAGAATAGGAAACCCTGCGGCAAATAGCCGTTTTCATCGGCATACGAAGCGTTCATATCGCCGGTCGAAGCGGTTATGATATAGTCCTTATAGGTACCGTACGACGTATAACGTTTGATTTCGTAAGTATAGTCGCGCTGTTGCAGTTTGCCCTGCGCATTCATGATGTAGGACGACGACACACTAGCGTTTCCCTGATTGTAGACAAGACGGTAAAGATAGTCTTTGCCGTGGAACACCCAGGTTGTGCCGGCTTCCGTCGTCTGACCGTTGTTTTTCGTTGTGATTTCTCCCATGCTGAGCGTATCAGCTGCCAACAGATAATTGGCATCGTCGTAGGATGCCACCACCACATATTTCGACAGACTTCCGTCTTCAGTCGGTTGTTTCTCACTGCCAGGCTCTTCCGAACAGGATGTAAAGACAGGAACAGTCATCACTGCCATTGCCATAGCTGCATAACATGTATTCAATTTCATAACTGATATTTTTATGGTTAATTTCCTAAACAGATTCTCACTTTCCCGTAGAAGGCACGACCGGCTTTCTGAAGGCTGAAATTGTCATAAAGTTTTTCATTGGTCAGGTTGCGGCACTCCACGGAGAAATTATACCGGCCTCCGGCTACGCTGTAGGACACTGACAAATTATGGGAAAACTGTGTCGGCACCACATAATCCGACTCGCTGCCCAACGCCTCCGAATAGAGCGGGAAGCTGTGCATATAGAGGTTGTCGTAGGTCACCGTCAGCTTGTTGCCTTTCCGGAACAAGTCATTCCAATAGAAAGTCACGTCGGAATTGGCAAAGCGGTAAGGCACGTTGGGCATACGCTCGCCGTAAGTGAGGCTTTCCTGCGACGAACCGGCACTGACGGTCCGCACATGGTCGCGGATATCCATCTGCGTGAAGTTTCCGCCCACACTCAGCCATTTGCTGAACCCGTAGCGTGCCGAAAGCGTAAAGCCCTTAGTCAGCACCCGGCCGTGGTTCACATAGGCAGCACCGTATTTTCCGCCGCTGAGGCTGGTTATTTTCCGTTGTATATAGTCCTTTGTGTCGCGGTAAATCAATCCGCCGTCGACATACAGCGAATGAACGTGGAACTTTTCGCTGAAGCTGATATTCAGATTCACATTGTCGCTGTTTTCGGGACGCAATGTCAGGTCGCCGGTTTCAAGATCCTCGTCACCAAACATTTCTTCATTTGTCGGCAGACGGTAAGCCTTTTCATACGACACTTTCGCCTGAAGCGAAGGCAGCACAAAATAAGTACCGGCCACACCGTAGCCCATGGCACCGATATCGCGTGTGGTGCGCACAAACTCGTCCTGCGCCGTCGATGTTGCCATCGGGCCGGCCATAAACTGCCGGTAGTATTTGCCGAATGCCGACGCATTCCATTTCTCATTCGGCATAAAGCGGTACGAAAGTCCGCCAATGTTCTTCACCGTCTCTTTGGGAATGGCATCCTGCTCCCTGTCGGCATCGAGTAGCGACATGTTGTTTCGGCGGAAAGAGTTGAACACATGATTGAAGGTGAACAGATGCTGGTTGCCGATGCGATAGTTGACGGTAGCCGTAGCGTTCCAGTTGTGATTGGCAGAGCGGAGGAACTGATAGGACTGTTCGCCCGGCGTGCGCAAAGGCCGAATCTCGCCGCGCCAGTTGTATTCATAGTTCGAAGTGTCGACATTGTGAGTGATGTTGTGGTTGTAGTTTCCCGTCAGCATCACGTCCAGCCCCTTCGTCAGCAAATCGCGCTTGCGGTATTCCACCGAAGGCATCAGCGAATAGCCCTCGCGGTATTTCGCACCGAACACCACTTCCTGGCGCACACCCGTCTGTATGTCCTTGTGCATGTTGGAAGCCGTGAAACCGAACGCCAGCCGGTCGGCCCAGCTTTTGCCGACAATTCCGACTTTTGCCACGACAGCCTCATTGTGATACATGTCGTGGAAACGCTCCACTGTCTCCTTTTTCCGCATGTTGATAGCTCCCGTCGCAAAATCCTTCACCGGAGTTTCTACCTTGTAGTTGTTGTCGGAATAATTCTGGAAAAGGTTTACCTCATACATCAGTCCGTTTTTGAATGTTTGCCCGAAATTAATAAACGACTTGTGGGTGTTAAACGAACCGTAAGAATAGGAAGTATCCAAAAACCAGCGGTCTTTCTTTTTCTTTGTAATGATATTGATGACACCGCCGATGGCATCCGTGCCGAACCCAACCGGAACCACTCCCCGGTAAACTTCAATACGCTCGGCAAAATTCACAGGTATATTATTGAGGCTGAATGAGCTGCCGACTCCTTCCTGCGGCACGCCGTCGATAAACACTTTGATATGCTTTCCGCTGAAACCGTCCATCATCAGCTGCATGTCGGAACCGACACCGCCCGACTCGCGCAACTTCATGCCCGGCGCTTGCGAAAGAAGGTCGCTCAGATTTTGTGAAGTGTTTTCCATTACTTTCGTGTCAAGAGCCACGGCATTGAAAGCCGAACGCTGCACGCGGCTGACTGCGGTGGAAACGACTTCCACTTCCTCAAGCATCTGCGTTTCGGCATCCAGCACCACTTCCACGGACAGCGGCTTACCGTCGGAAAGACGGACTTTCGACTCATTTTCCCGATAGCCTAGCGATGACACATGAAGCTGATAGCTTCCTGCAGGAGCTTCCATGCGGAAGTGTCCCTCAGCATCCGTGAAGCATCCCAAGCTCGTTCCTGCAAAAACAACGGAAGCATAATCCACAGGCTGACCATTGTCGGCCACCACTTTTCCAGAAATTACCGCAGCTTGACACAACATCTGACCGATGCACACTGACAGTAAAACAAACCAAAATCTACGCACTTTTTTCAATACAATCTTTTTTAATTTTCCGTTGCAAAGTTCCCCCTAATTCAAAAATGAATCAATCGCATATTATTGGTATTTTTTTTCTGTCAATAATGCCACTAAATAACCACAAATGATTATTACAGCCTTTTTAGCATAAAAAACAGCCGGGAAACGCACTGTTTCCCGGCTGTCGGCTATCTCGTCAAAATAAATCAGTATCGCATTACAGTCTGATATGCGTTCCGGCTATGGGGTCGGCAATCAGGTCAGCACGGGTAATCACCACGCCCGACACGCCTTTTTCCACACAGGCAAAAGCATTGTCGAGTTTCGGAATCATGCCGCCCGAAACAATGCCATCAGCCTTCAGCGCGGCATACACATCCGGCGTGATTTCGCCTATCACACTGTTGTCATCGTTCTCGTCACGCAACACACCCGCCTTTTCGAAGCAGAACATCAGCGTCGTGTCGTAGCAGTCGGCCATCGCTTTTGCCATTTCACCCGCCATCGTGTCGGCATTCGTGTTCAGCATATTGCCTTTCCCGTCGTGGGTAAGCGGCGCAATCACAGGGCAGTAGCCGCCGTCGATAAGCGTAGCTATGGCATCGGCATCAACACGTTCCACATCGCCAACCCAACCGTAGTCAACGGTCTTCACCGGGCGTTTATGACTCAACACCACATTCATGTCGGCACCCGTCAGCCCTACGGCATTCACGCCCGCAGCCTGAAGTCCAGCCACAATACGCTTGTTCACCAGTCCGCCATAGACCATCGTCACCACTTCGAGCATTGCCTCGTCGGTGATACGGCGACCGTCCACCATCTTTGTTTCAATGCCGAGCTGTGCCGCCATTTTCGTTGCCGAGCGGCCGCCGCCATGCACCAGCAGCTTACGGCCCTCTACCTTTGCAAAATTGGCAAGCAACCGAGCCAGCGTTTCCGGCTCCTCCACTATCTTGCCGCCCACTTTTATTATCGTCAGTTTCTCTTTCATCGCAGTTGATTTTCCTGATTATTCTATTTTTTACGACTGCTTATCTCCAATTCTAATGTTTTTAATTCTTCTTCGTCGTTCTTGTCATCTTGCTGTGCTGCATATAATTTTCGTCGTTGATTAAAATCCTCATACACAGCATCAACAATTTGTTCCATTCTCTTATTAGAAATTGTTCCCGCTGTTTTTAGAATTTCTTTATTCTGAAAATTCAATAACGCATCAACATTACTACGCCAAAAGTCCAAAGTTAAATCTTTACGTTCTTTCACCCGCAATTCAGCAGAGTCTAAGAATAAAACAGTCAATCTATTAAGCGAATCAATTTCATCTTTATTTAAATAATTTTTAGCAATGTAGATATCCTGTTTACGTACAACACGCCCTTTCCACGAAGTCAAAGCCATATTGGGTTGGGATGCATCAGCACGACTCACAATTATTTCAGCAGCCGTTTTATGGGTTACAGCATAAAGTAATTTATTTTGTGTTTCAGCAAAAAACATTTGTGTAGCTTTATCTGTTTTGTCATAGTCACTGCTAAGCGACAATAAATCTCGTATTTTCTGATAAAACCGCTTTTCACTGGCCCTGATATCACGAATTCGTTCCAACAACTCATCAAAATAATCCGGACGTCCATCAGGATTTTTCAAACGATCATCATCCATTACGAAACCTTTAACCATATATTCTTTCAGATTACGATTCGCCCAAATACGGAATTGTGTACCTCTCTTGCTTCTAACCCGAAACCCTATGGCCAAAATCATTTCTAATGAATAAAATGTAACATTATAATTCTTACCATCAGCCGCAGTTGTTAAGTAATTCTTAATAACTGAATTCTCACTCAACTCACTATCTTCTAATATATTAGATATATGCATACTAATATTTGGCACAGAGGTGTCAAAAAGTTCTGCAATCTGGCTCTGACTCATCCAAACATTCCCATCTTTAGCGTACAAAACGACCTTCGCTTTGCCATCGTCAGTATTATATATTATAATATTCTTTTGTTCCATATAACAGCCTTATTCCAAACCCGAATATAAAAAAATAAACTAATTGAATTACAATAGCTACAAAATGAGTTTCTATCTTTCACAAAAATCATGAAAGTGAATAACAGGGAGGCTCCTTGAACTACAGATACCCCTACTATTTAATCATTTTTACTACTATTATTTCACAATCTTTGCCGTAATGTGCTTACCGTTGGATTCAACGGCTACTATATAGATGCCGCGGGGAAGGCTGTCGAGCGAAATTTCCGCTTCGCCGGTAGCCGTAAGCACCGCCGTTCCGCCGAGGTTGTAGACCGTAGCTTTCTGATAGTCTTCCGGGGCTTCAATTCGAAGCATTCCTCCAGCAACAAACACACGCACATCCGTCGACTCGACATCGGCCACAGTGGCATCATCATCATAGTCCAATAACGGACAGAGGGCGAAAGATATTGCTTCGTCACCTTTGAACCATTCCACTTTTCCCGTCGGCTGGTCGTTATCATCCCATTCCTGCAACAGATGGTAAGTTGTGCACTTTCCACCGGCTTCACGTTTCGGCGAACAGAACATGGCCACGTTGTCGACCGCCACACCGTTGTCTTTGTTCGGAAAGCCGCTCACGGTAATGAAAAACTCATCGGTAACCTGTATGGGAGCCGTAAACTTAAACACAGTTTCCTTGAACGTATCGTCGGCATACTGCAACTCCGTGACAGGTAGTGATGCGCTTGCCAGCACATTGCCCGGCATGCCTTTTCCGTCGACTTCCGTCAGCGAAACGGTTATCATGGCATCGGTAGTCACAGCTTCAATCGAAGCAAAATAAATGGCCACCTCGCTGACCGTTGCAGGAGCAAGCGGCGCGGCAAAATGTTCGGCAAAGGCCTCCATACCCAACCAGTTGGTTCCTCCGTAATAACCGTAGTAAGCCAAATCGACAGGTGCCAGTGAGGCATTTTCTTCCGGTGCAATATTCCATATATACTGTGCGCCACCTGCCTGTACGGCATATTGCAGGATGTCGGTACTTACCCCGGCACTGTTGCTCACACGCAACGACAAGCTATAAGCTCCTTTTTTCTGATAAGTTGCCACCGGATTCTGTTCGGTTGTCTTTTCCTTGTCCGTACCTTGAAGCTGCCACTCCCAAGTTGTAGGCGAACCCGTAGACAAATCGCGGAACTGCACCGGAACTCCTACCGGCACGAAACATCCCGTCCACGGCGACTGATAGCCTTCTTCCGGCAACCCGATAACAGCCTTCGGCGCCACTTCCGACACCTCGACAAACGCATCGCGGATGACTTCAGCCGTTTCCGTTCCGTTTCCTACCACAAGTTTCACGGCATATTTTCCGGGTGCATCGTAGCGCACCACCGGATTTTCGTCGGTCGACGAAGCCGGGTTGCCACCTTCAAAAGTCCACTCCCAAGAGGTAGCCCCTTCAGCCAACGAACGGAAATGCACTTCCTCGCCCACATTGATTTTCACCGATGCCACCTCGCCGGAACTGCGCTGGCGTAACTCCAAGCCATCGACAAGAACATCCTCGCCGCCCATGCCTTCATATTCAAAACTGATGCGTACCTGCTTTCCTGCCATCGCCGACAAATCGACGTTGAAAGGCATCCAGCTCGGCCCGTCGTAGCCTACCTCCTGTGCCCATTTGAAGGCATCAAACACAACGGTTCTTTCTTGCGTAGCCTCTTCTATCACAGCCACTTTCCACTGCGAGCTGAACAGAAAAATACCACTGAAACAGCTATAGAATGCCATTTCCGTATCCGGCAGGATATCCATCACCGGCGATGTAAACTTTTCGTTCTGCAAGTCATAGTCGTCGTAACGGATAGCCAGCGAATATTTGCTGTCAGGGTCAATCGACGTGAAAGCCGGCACACCGTTGACATACGGTTTTTCCGCCAAATGCCAGGAATTTTTTGCATTGGTTCGTGTCAACGTCCAGCCGTCCAACTCCTCTTCGGAGTCAAATCCCTGCTCATAATAGACAACAGCCGATTCGTCGGCCGTAAAATTCGCCATCAGCGAATAGGCATTGAAACTGCACAGCAATCCCAACAATCCGGTAATCAAAACACTTGTCAACTTCATTTTATCATATTTTTTGACCCAAGATACAACAAAAATTTAAGAAATCTAACATTCCCTCGGTTAAATATGTTATTTTTATGTATATTCTTTGTTTTTCTGCTAAAAAAACGATAATTTAGCACTTCTTCTTTTTAAATAAAAGACAACTCTGAAAAATGAACGATAAGGAAACTCTACGAAACAAAGTATTTTTAATTGCCGGAAGTGAACCGCTGGGCGCAGCAGGAATGCAAACCGACATCAAATGCATCACGGCCTGCGGCGGCTATGCAGCCGGTGCGCTAACCTGCATTGTGGATGAAGACACGACAAGAGTAAAGGACATTTTCATGCTCCCCGTTCCATTAGTACTCAGCCAGACGGTTTCCTTTCTTGACGATGTAGGTGCCAATTGCATCAAAACAGGAATGCTTTATTCGAAAGAGCTTATCGAAGGCCTCGCAGAAATTCTCCGACGTTTTCCCGACATGCCGAAAGTAATCGACCCCGTTATGGTCAACTCCAAAGGCGTGCAACTGCTGAAAAAGGAAGCCGTCGAATCCTATAAATCCCATTTGTTTCCCCTTGCCACCCTTATCACACCAAACAAAAGAGAAGCAGAAATACTGTTGGGAAGAAATTTGAACTCAGCAGACATTCTTTCCGACTTGAAAGAACTGACACAATGGGGAAACGCGGTAATCGTCAAGTCGGCAGATTTCCAAGAGACAGTGACCGACTACTATTACAACCCTGCCAGCGGAGAATTCAAGACTTACCGCAAAGCCCATATCGTCACTACCAACGTAAACGGTTCGGGCGACGTGTTTTCTTCGGCTATTGCCACATTTCTGGCACGCGGCTTCCAACTGACAGAAGCCATCGACAAGGCAGAAGCCTTCATTACGGAAGCGCTGAAACTTGGAGCCGGAATAGCCTTCGGCAGCAATTTCGGACCGGCATTGCCCATTATCCCCATGAATTGCTTTAATTAAAATTTATTCAATTATTTCTTCAAAACAGGCATATTTTTTCAAAGTTTTTAGTAAATTTGTAAAATACTGAAACAAAAAACATAGAATTCGGATATAACTTATTTTTGCGCTTTCTATTCTAATACTGTTTTTTGAGAACCTAAATAAAATATCCATTAACAACTAAATTTAAGTAAAGATGAAGGAAACCTACGTTAAACTGTTCAACATTTTTACGGTGCTTTGTTTGCTTTGCTGCAGCAACCTGGCATTTGCACAGAATTCGGCACCTCCTATGAGATCATCAGGAAACCCTCCTGAAATCACACTTTCTCCAAGTACAGTGGGCTTCAATTATGTTTTTATCGGAAACACTTACACTCAAACCGTAAACATCAAAGCCACAAACCTTCGCGGAGACATCACGCTGAACGGCATGACCACAGGAGAAGTGGAACTTTCTGCAACCACCATCACCAAGTCGGAAGCAGAATCGGCTGAAGGCTACGACCTGACTATCACGCTCACTCCGACTGATGAAAACATCTATCAGGAAACTGTAGTGCTCAACACACAGGACGCCGACATGGTAACCCTTTCCATCTATTGGGCAGCCATGCCAACGACTGATGTAGCCGACATTGCCACACTGAAAGCAAAACCGACCGACGACTACACCAACTACAAGTACACCGGTGAAGCCATCGTGACGGGCATAGGCAAAAAGTACATCTACATGCAGGATGCTACCGGCGGCTTGGCCTTGAACGACAACTACGGCGATTTCCCAACCGTAAAAGTCGGCGACAAGATTTCTGGCTTCGTAGTCAACACCGTCAGCTCTTGGGGAGCTATCAACGCACAGCCGGTACAGGGCACAGGCATTGAAATTCTGGCAGAAAACCAGACAGTTGAGCCGGTTGTCACCACGCTTGCCGACCTTAAGGCAAACGCAAAATCGCTCCACGCAAAACTCGTCCAAGTGGCTAACATCACCTTCACCGAAAACGCAGGTGAAACATTCAATGCCGACATGGTCAATCCGAAAATCAACGACGGCACGGAAGAAGGTCGCTTCAACGTATTTGAAAGCATTCACGGTGTAACTGTTCCGACAGAAGCCGTAACTATCGTGGGCGTTTCAACATCTGCATCAGCTGCCGTTGTAGGCGCACGCACTGCCGACGACTTCATCAAAGCAGAACTTCCGGAACCGACATTGACACTGTCGAAGACTATGATTTCTTACAATTACGCGTTTATCGGCGAAACCTATACGGAAACAATCAATATCAAAGCCGCCAATCTTTCAGGCGACCTTACCATTGAAGGTTTGAATTCAGGCGAAGTCACTGTTTCAGCCACTACCATACCTAAAGCCGAAGCAGAATCCGAGGCCGGCTATGATTTGACTGTCACATTGAAGCCGTCAAAGGAAGACGTTTACATGGAAACATTTACGTTCAACGACAACGGAAAAGAACTTGGAAAAGTAACCATGTACTGGTCACCAATGACAACTACCGATGTTGCCGACATTGCCACACTGAAAGCCAAACCGACCGACGACTACACCAACTACAAGTACACCGGTGAAGCCATCGTGACGGCTATGGGCAAAAAGTACATCTATATGCAGGATGCCACCGGCGGTCTGGCTGTGAACGACAACTACGGCGATTTCCCGACAGTAAAAGTCGGTGACAAGATTTCAGGCTTCATTGTCAACACCGTCAGCTCTTGGGGAGCAATCAGCGCACAGCCGGTACAGGGTACGAGCGTTGAAGTTCTGGCAGAAAACCAGACTGTTGAGCCGGTTGTCACTACGCTTGCTGACCTCAAGGCAAACGCAAAATCGCTCCACGCAAAACTCGTCCAAGTAGCTAACGTCACCTTCACCGAAAACGCGGGTGAAACATTCAATGCCGACATGGTCAATCCGAAAATCAACGACGGCACGGAAGAAGGTCGCTTCAACGTATTTGAAAGCATTCACGGTGTAACTGTTCCGACAGAAGCCGTAACTATCGTGGGTGTTTCAACATCTGCATCAGCTGCCGTTGTAGGCGCACGTACTGCCGACGACTTCATCAAGGAAGTGGCAGGCGAACCGGCCTTGAACATCACAGACGAAGTGCTGTTTGAAGGCACAGCCGCTCCTATCAACGTAGCAACCGAATACGTAAAATTGAAAGTCGACGCCGCCAATCTCCCGTCAGCCGTAAGCATCTATATCACAGGCACCAACGGCAAGATGTTCTCACTGTCGACCGAAGAAATTCCGGCAGGAACAAGCACAACGGACGTTATCGTAACCTACACTCCGACAGCGGTAGGCAAACACACTGCACGCATCAACTTCGAGTCGGCCGACATGCCGGAACTGAACAATGCGTTCACAATCAACACCGTCTGCATCGACCCGGCAAATCCGCCGACAATCATCGTCGAGCCGATGGAACTGCCGCAATTCTCGGCCAAAGTGGGCGAACAGCAACAACAGACGCTGAAAGTGACAACGAAAGGCCTGCCTGACTATGGCAAGGTGAAACTTATGGGAGAAGGCGAAGGAGCATTCCTCATCAACAACACGATGCTGATGAAAGAAATGGAACAGACACTCACTGTCACCTTCAAACCGAAGGCTGAAGGCACATTTACCGAACGCCTCGAATTCTCCGCATTGGAAGCCGAAGCATTCTATGTAACTATTATCGGTACTACTACCGGCGGTGCTGACCCAGGTGATAAGGAAGGCGACGACCTCCCATTGACGGCAGAAAATCCGTTGACACTGCTCAACGAAAACTTCGAAAACATCACCAACAACAAGCCTGTTTCCATCGAAGGTTGGAAGAACGTTGCCATGGAAGGCAAGCGTGCATGGTGGGGAAGCGATGCCGACGGTGAAAAGACAGCAAAAGTTTCGGCATACGACTCCAATGTCGAAATCGGCAAGGCAACTCCGTGCGAAATGCTGCTTGTCACTCCGCCGCTCGACTTTGTCAACTCTGCAACCAAGATGTTCACCTTCCGCGTAATGGGCAATCTGCTGACCGAAGGTATGACCGACCTGCTCGAACTCTGCTACATTGACCTCGAAGGCGGCGAAATGAATGTATTCCCGGTTGAGCTGACAATGCCTAACATTCCGGACCTCAACAACGAATGGCAGGAATACCACCTTAACCTTGAAGGACAGGACCTTGCCGACGTATTCTTCATGGGATTCCGCTTCAAGAGCCAGTTAGGACGCGAAAATTCAGCAACCTACTACATCGACGACGTGACTTACGGCCGCGATGACCTCCCGATGATTACACCGTCAGTGACACAACTTGCCTTCGAATCGACAAAGGGTGCAACAACAGTTTCCGAAGAAATCACACTGGAGACGCTCAACACAACCGAGCCTATCACCCTTTCATTAGGCGGACCGAACAAGAGCAAGTTTGAACTTACTGCCACAACTCTTCCGGCTACCGGCGGCAAGTTTGCCGTTAAGTTCCAGTCGGACGAAATCGGCGTTCACGAAGCGTATGTGAAAGTTTCGTCACGCGGTGCAGCTGATGTCTACATTCCGGTTTCAGTCAACAACAAGGACAACTCCGGCATCGTAAGCATCACTTTCGAAGCATCGCCCGATGTTACCGTCTACGACCTCAGCGGACGTGCCGTGAAGACAGTGAAAGAATGCAAGAACTACCGCCAGGCCATCGACGGTATCGCAGCAGGAACCTACATCCTCAAAGCCGTATCAAAAGCAGGCGTACAGACAACGAAAGTAATGGTTCCGTAATTTATTTACTCAGGATTACATAAACAACATGCGGGGCGGTATCCACCAAGGATGCCGCCCCGCTATTATTTTCAACGAAGATGGTCAATTTGCTGTTTTCTTCAGCACAATAGTTGCATTCAGTGCCGCAACCATCTTGTTGTAGTCTGTTTCAAAATCTGGCATCTGTTCGACCGTATAAGTACCGGCTTTGAACAATATCCGCTGACAAACATTAATGCAATCCCCTTTTTTCTCTATTTTGGAGTCAAAATCAAGACAAGGTGATTCGATTTTCATGCTTTTTGGCAATGATTCCACCACATAACCCTCCGGGATACGGATGACAATACTGTCCGCTTTCAGTTCATGGTCGATGACATAAGGAGACACCCGCTTCTGGGCGGCAAATTTAGTTATACCTTTCCGGAATGTATTGACCGGGACAAACAGACGGGTACCGCTTTTTCTTGCCAACTTGCGGCTCTCCAACGTATAGGTCAAATTCAACGACGGCTTTTCACCCTTTGATTCCTCAATAGAAAAATTGGAAACCACACCGTCGGACACCGTGGCAAAATCCCGTATACGGGTATTTATCTTGTCCGGTCTTTCTGTCAGCAGATAACGGCGAATTTCATAATCTTTCATCGTGTAACACTCGCTTACATTCAAATGCGACAATCCGTCAGGAGTAATTTCTACAGAACAATCGATTGCTGAAAACTCCAAAGAATCGGGCAACTCCGGCAGACGCACCACCCGGCTTTCCCCGGCCTGAACCAGCACGGCATCGTGTCCGGCTATACCGCTGTGTATGTAGCCGAAAGGCAGTTGCGGATTAGTGCACTCCAGCCAAATCGTATCGTTGGGAAGCACAGCACAGGCAACGACGTGATTCAATTGGCGAAAAGAGGGAAAATCAGGATACAAACGCTTATATATAGTCGAGATAGTGGCATAGTGGCAAGGCACGCCTACCTCCTTCAGCATGGCACACATATAGTTTGACAAACCTTTGCAATCACCAAAATTCAAACTTGCCACCTTTGCCGCCGGCATTGGTTGGAAACCGCCGATACCCAAACTGATATTCACGTAACGGGTAGTTGCTGCCAGATAATCGTACAACACCTTTACTTTGCCCTTCATACTTTGGCAAGTATCCGTAAGCTGATGTACCAACAGCCGGGTTTCTTCCGGCAATTCTGTCCGGCCATCCCGCAACGTAGCATTCCAGTTTCCCATATCCGCCCACGAATTCAAACTGCCGTTTGTTTTTTCAAACACGAACGATTTTGGAGCAAAGCTGACATGAGGCACTTTTTCCGTCAAAGAAGTCGAAAACGGCTCCTTCACGAATGCCTTGCAACCTGACAAGGAAACGCTCATACCATTCTGCCAGTTTTTTTCTTCCCTGACAAAATCGCCGTCAAAATTAAACTTTTTAAAACGCAGTCCCATTTCATTAGGCACCTTGATGGAATAGTCAGCCTTTTCAACCGACTGCTTATACTCCTGAACAGGAGCAAATTCGGGAAAACCGACAATTCCGTCAGTGTACTTTTCCTCCCATTCATACATCACTGTATAAGGAAAGTCCGCATAATGCAGTTCATAGAAATAAGTATAGCTGTCCGATGCCAGATAAGGACTGTATTCCGTCTTGCACAAGTCCGACTTTTTAATGTCCCTTATCTTTTTCCCGTTTCTGTCGAAAACTGTACCCTTGAATTTCGTCAGTTTACAAGTGTTGTCACATGTGCATGAAAACCATCCGGCAGCAGGATTTTCGCGGTTCAAAACAGTTACGGCACGCGTGTAGCGGATATCCGCCGAAGTCATATCATAGACTTCGACCGACGTTCTGTCGAGCCTCACCACCGACGAAGCATTCGTGACCAAAGAGTCTGCCAATTCGCCCAAAATGATTTCCGACTGTGCTACCGCACCGAAAGCCACCGCAAGAAAAGGGAACAGCAAAAAAAGTTTTTTCATATTCTACAATTTGCGCAAGACAATCTTCTCATTGTTTTTATCCACTATATAGGTATGAATCTGTCGGAGCATACCGTAGAGATTGAACGGGAACAGCACTTCGTTTCTCGCAATTTTAGTTGTAATGATTATTTTGTCACCCAACACGACCGGATTGAATGAAAACTGGAATTCATTTTTTTGTGTCGAAGCCACAATTCTTTTCGGCAATTCCTCAACGGTATAGCCTTCCGGTATCGTCAAATGAACCGACATTATCTGCTCCGCACGGTAGGGATAAATCACCGGCAACTTACGGGTTTCCTGTGTGAACGGATTCTCACTCATTATAGGCACAATTGTCGGCACAACATAAATCAACGAGTCAGTCGCAGTGGCCGGAACGCTGTATGAACTTTCCAAAACGATCTGCATACTGCGTTCATTGACTCCTTCCATCGACATTGAAGTCAGCTCTATGCCATTTTCAGCGGCCAAATCATTGACAAATGCCAAACTGTCGGCTTTCTGCACATACGACTTGCGGAAATCAGCCGCCAACTGGCCGGAAATACGTTGCTGTTCCTGACATTGGATATTGAAATTCTCGTCAATCGTTGCCTGAATCATTGACTGTGACACATTCTTGCACAGATTGTCAAGCGAGAACCAGCGCTCACCCGAGTAATTTCCCATCAGACGGGCATTGGAAACCAACATATCAACAGGGAGGACATCCACACCGTTTGCTGAATAGGAACCGTCGAGGAAATGCCATTTGTTCGCTTCGTCGCGGAAACCGACAACAAACGTATCAATATCGTCGTACGACGGAAAGACCGTTGAAAGCATACCGTTGCTGCGCAGACGTAGTACAAACGGACAACATCTGACACCGGCATCACGCAACAGACACATCACAACCGCATTAATGGCTGCATTCGAGCCGCTGCCCATTTTTTTGACATCCTTAAAATCCTCGGGAAGAACCTGATAGCTTCCATCCCACTTTATACGGCCTGCCACCAGCATCGATGCCGCCAATGCCTTGTCCATAGCAGTTGACTGCGCATTTACCTCTGCCGCCAATTCCGGGTACGGATTTTTCATTTCCATGACATCTTTCATGCCGGCATCCATAATCGTGCGGTCAACGTCTTCCCATGTGTGCGAATAAGCCCTGTAGCCCATGCCCGGCATGTCGACTCCCGACATTTCGAAATCGACGTGCGCGATATAGTCATTGATACCCATCGTATACTCGTCATCCCTCAAAGAAGGCAAGGAATCGGCAGTAATAATAATTCTGTCGGACTGACAAGTCACATAATCCGCATACAAGTCGTTTGTCAGGCGGAAACGGTCGCTTGCATACTCCTTCTTGACATTAATTTTTTCATAGCCCTTTGTCGACAAATTAAAGCGGAAATACGTCGGTATCTTTATGTCAAACATACTGCTGACAGTGGGGATATCCGCTTGAGGATACCAACTGCGAAGGAACGGGATTCGGCTCGTCTGAATCTTATATTTGTATTCAATCACGCTGCCGGCCTTCACATTTGGCACAGAAAATTTAGTCACATAATAATTGCCATACACATTTTCCGAAAAAATCAGGTCGCGTTTCAATTTTGTCTTCTCAATCTTGCCGTTAACCAGATTGTATGAATTTGCCTGCACGTTAAGCACCTCGTCCTTCATTTCTCCGGACTCCCATGTGTGGTAATACGGAATTTCCACATCAGCATACTCCGTACCTTCCTGCTTCAGGATTTTTATACGCGTCATAAATTCATACTCTACTTTGAATCCCTCACTCGGTTCATAGTAAAAATGCCCGTTGCCTTCCTTGTAAAGAATGACGGCACTTGCATCAGGTTCCGGCTCATAGACAGTCATTTCCAACTCCTGCATGGTCGGTTTTCCAAACTTTTTATTGACTCCCTGTTCTTCGGCTCTGACAGCCGGAGCGGCACAGAAGAGTGCAAACAACATAAACAATGGCAATAATTTCATAATATTAAATTTAGAATCATTTATTATTTCAGTACCTCACAGCAAAAAGAACTCCGCAGAAAGTCAAAACTACTCCAAACTTTATGCTAAAATTTTTTCTTCCATGGTCAAGTATCAGGAAGGCACATACCCCGGCAATCCAAAGCATGTTTTTCACACCCGGCCCAACGGATACACCTGCCTGCTATCACAAAGGTAAACACTTATTAGCTTTTTTGAAATATTTTCACTAAATTATTTCTACAAACTTTCACATAAAAGATTGAAAAGGAACAAGAAATTAATGACGATAAGTTTGCATATCACAAAAATAAGCAGTACTTTTGTGCGCTAATTTTTCCGAATAGGCTCTACAAGCGATGCCACTTGCGCATCCGCCTCACGGGTTAACAAGTAAATCTTAATTAAACAGATGTACGCAATTGTAGAAATCCAAGGACAACAGTTCAAGGCTGAAGCAGGCAAATTCCTGTATGTCCACTATCTCGGCGAGAACGTAAAAGAAGGCGATGTAGTTGACTTCGAAAAAGTTCTCTTGATTGATGCCGACGGTGCCGTTAAGGTAGGTGCTCCTACCGTTGAAGGAGCAAAAGTTGTTTGCGAGGTTAAACGTCCCCTCGTGAAAGGTGACAAGGTAATCGTTTTCAAGAAAAAACGCCGCAAAGGTTATCGTCGTAAAAACGGCCATCGCCAATGCTTCACCCAAGTAGAGATCAAAGACGTAGTTGCATAATCACTAAAAGTTTAAAGAAATGGCACATAAGAAAGGTGTAGGTAGTTCTAAGAACGGACGTGAATCAGAAAGCAAACGATTGGGCGTCAAAATTTTCGGTGGTCAATATGCAAAGGCAGGCAACATCATCAAACGTCAACGTGGTACAGTACACCACCCAGGTTTGAACGTTGGTATGGGCAAAGACCACACTTTGTATGCACTTGTTGACGGTACTGTAGTCTTCACTGAAGGAAAAGGCGGACGCCAATTCATCAACGTGAAGCCGGTTGAAACAGCTGAAAACTAATCAGCGCTCACCGCGACACAGTATCTTTGCAAAAAGATAAAAAAATGACGATAGCTAACGGCTTTCGTCATTTTTTTATTCATTGTAGAAATCTTTTTCATTCAACAGCAATGGCTAAATCACGAAATTTCTGGTATCACATTCTTGCCGTCATCACGGTAGCCATTTGGGGAACGACTTTCGTCTCCACCAAAATTCTCATCGGCAACGGGCTTAATCCTACGGAAATATTCCTTTACCGCTTTGTGCTTGCCTATGCCGGCATCCTGTTCGTGGCAGGCAAACGCATGTTTGCCAACAACCTGTGGGACGAGCTTACGCTTCTGCTCGCAGGTATCACCGGCGGCTCGCTCTATTTCATTACCGAAAATACGGCTCTGCAACTTACCACAGCATCGAATGTGGCCATGATTATAGCGATTACTCCGCTGCTCACCACCCTTTTGTCATCGCTGTTCCTCAAGTCGGAACGTCTGCATCGGCCGATGCGCGTCATAGCCGGCTCGCTGATTGCCCTCGTCGGTGTGGCCGCGGTTGTCTATAATGGAAATTTCGTACTGAAAATCAATCCGCTGGGCGATGTTCTTTCGTTTGCCGCAGCGTTTTCATGGGCTGTCTACAGTCTGTTGATAAAAAGAATCACCAAACGCTATCCCACCATGTTTGTCACCCGGAAAGTGTTTGGCTACGGCATTCTGACCATGCTCCTTTATCAGCTTGTCCACCCGACAACTTTCCATTGGAGCGCACTGACAGCAACAAGCGTTTGGACTAACTTGCTGTTCCTCGGCCTGATAGCCTCTATGGCATGTTTCGCTGTCTGGAATCTGATAGTCAAGAAAATCGGTACGGTGAAGCCGTCCAACTATCTGTATATAAATCCGGTTGTCACCATGATTACAGCCTCGATCATTCTCGGGGAACAGGTGACGCTGCTCTCTTTAGTTGGTATTACGGGAGTTCTGTTGGGAGTCTACATATCCGAACACAAGCGTTAACGCAACACAATTCCGGTTACGATTCTGCCCGATTTCACACCAAGGGCACGGGCGGAGAAAAACCGTTCGGGCTGACAACGCGTGCACAGCCCGGAGACCGTAATGTTTTCCATGGGAACACCCGCACGCAACATCCAGAAACGATTGGCGGCAACGAGGTCGATATGCGCCTTTCCCATAACAGGATGACGCACCATAATATCCTCCATCACATAGGGCTTTTCGGCAAACTGTTCGACCACCTCATCGCCCACCTCGAAGCAATTGCGGCAAATCGAAGGTCCGAACACCACCTTAATATCATCCATACGGCTTCCCATCTCGGCCATGACCTTCAATGTTTCCGTGGCTATTCCGTTCATCGTACCCTTCCAACCGGCATGGGCAGCGGCTACAATTCTGCGGCTCACATCGTAGAACAACATCGGTACACAGTCGGCCGTATAGACACCAGCCACGACACCTTTGCGGTCAGTGACAACTGCATCCACACCGTCCAAACACTTTATCTGCGCCTCCTCCGACATTGAGAAAAAGGCATCGTCGGCGACTGCAACTTTCACGCTATGCACCTGCCGAGGAAGCAAAAGCCGATCCACGCCCAAGCCCTTGCGCAATTCTTCACGGCAAGCCTCATAATGCTCCGGCACATCACCTGTATAGTCGCAGCAATTGAATTCGGAATATGGATTAAAACAGTCGGCAGCGCCTCGCTCTGTCGTAAAAGCGCAGACGCTGCCGTCGTTTCCGTTTATATCAAGTTGTCTAATCTTCATCTTTATAATCATCTTCCCAATATTCATCGGGCCATTCCACTTCCCATTCTTCTTCCACATCACCGGAAGTCTCGTGTTCGAGAATAAACTCATCCTCTTCCTCTACACGGTGGCGCACATCAAGGTCGCGGTGGGTAATGCGTGTCGGAATGCGGTTGTCCTCATCGTTCACTGTCCGCCACAGCACATCTTTCAACTCCGTCAAGCCCAAGCCTGTCACAGACGAGATGAACACCACGGGAACGCCTTCCGGCAGATGGTCACGGCGCATCTCTTCAATCAGGTCTTCGTCAAGCATGTCACACTTAGTGATGGCAAGCACACGCCCCTTGTCCACAAGGTCGGGATTGAAACGTTCCAACTCACCAAGCAGGATTTCATATTCGCGCTTAATATCGTCGGCATCAGCAGGAACCATAAAGAGCAGCACGGCATTACGTTCAATGTGACGCAAGAACCGAAGTCCCAGTCCTTTACCCTCGCTTGCACCTTCGATAATACCCGGAATGTCGGCCATTACGAACGACTGCGAACCGCGGTAACTTACAATACCTAGATTCGGCTCCAAAGTAGTAAACGGATAGTCGGCAATCTTAGGTTTGGCCGCAGAAATAGCGGACAACAGCGTAGATTTTCCGGCATTCGGGAAACCCACCAGACCCACATCGGCAAGCAGTTTCAATTCGAGAATAATTGATTTCTCGATAGCCGGTTCGCCCGGTTGTGCATAACGGGGAGTACGGTTTGTCGGCGACTTGAAATTCCAGTTGCCCAAACCGCCACGACCGCCGCGCAGAAGTTTTACCTCCTGTCCGTCGTCAGTCACCTCACAGAGGAACTTGCCGGTATCGGCATCATAGACAGCCGTTCCACACGGCACTTCAATCACCTTGTCCTCGCCGTCCTTACCGAAGCTGCGTCCTTCCGAACCCGGTTGGCCGTCGCCGGCAAAAATATGGCGTTGATATTTCAGGTGGAGCAATGTCCACAAGTTTCGGTTACCGCGAAGGATAATATGTCCTCCACGACCGCCATTACCGCCATCGGGACCACCCTTCGGCACATATTTAGCACGATGAAAGTGGCACGAACCTGCACCACCCTTGCCTGAACGGCAAAGAATCTTAACGTAGTCTATAAAATTTGAACCTGCCATAGTAAGTGCAAAGATACGGAAAAATACTGAAAGAAGAGTAAACAGACAAGTGAAAACACAGTTTTCAGGCATGGCCATACCCACCTGTTTCCAGTTTTATTGATAATACATCAAAACGGTTATGCCCGACATCACACATCCAGCGTCAGACCTTCGTTGGCAAGGAGGGTTTCAGGGAATACGCTGCGGGCTTCGTCGAGGAGTGGTGTGTCGTCGGCATAGCGGGAGGAAAAATGCCCGATAAGCAACCGTTTCACTTCGGCATCGCGCGCGAGAGTAGCTGCTTGAAGTGCGGTGGTATGACAGGTTTCTTTGGCACGAGCAGCAAGGTCGTGCAAGAAAGTCGCTTCGTGATACAGCAAGTCGGCACCCTTCACCTCATTGGCAACAGCTTTCAGCGGAAGTGTGTCGGAAATATAGGCATAGGTGCGCGAAGGGTCAGCCGGTTTTGTCAGCCGCTCGTTGGGAACGACCGTACCGTCGGGTTTCACATAATCTTCGCCGGCCTTGATTCCAGCAAGACAACGCACCGACACTTCATGGAAACGCACCATCTCGGCATCCAAATGCCTCAATTTCGGTTTTTCGCGGAACACGAACCCAACAGTAGGCAAACGGTGTTTCAAAGGAACGGTATTGACCGTCAATGCCTTGTCCTCGAAAATTACGTTATTCCCGTAGCGATAAGGAGCAAAATCCACTTCCAGGTCATGTGACGAATAGTCGATCAACGGTTTTAACAACGATACACCCTCTTCGGGCAGATGCACCGTCACCCGTCCGCCGCAACCCGTCAGTCCGATAGTCGAAAGCAGTCCGGGCAACCCATAGCAGTGGTCGCCATGCAGATGGCTGATAAAGATGTGCCGCAAACGGTTCATCTTGAAGCGCATGCGGGCAAACTGCATCTGTGTGCCTTCGCCGCAGTCAATCATGAAAAGGTTGTCGCGGAAATTGATTACCTGCGAGCTCGGATGATGCCGGAAAGTCGGTTTTGCCGATGCACATCCCAATATCGTTACCTGAAATTTATCCATCGTTACGCTACGTTTAACTACAAATTTAGCATATCCACGGCAATATTCCGCCTCTACGGACAAAAAATCTGACTTTCCACAACGAAGGAATGGCGATTCCCGCAAGTTTTCGTACCTTTACCCTTGGATAAAACTTACCAATTACAACAGAATGGAAGAGAACAGAGAACGCGACTTGGCCCGTGAGCTGATTGAATCGACAGGAAGAAATCTTTATCTGACCGGAAAAGCCGGTACAGGCAAGACCACATTCCTGCGACAGTTGCGTGCCGACTCGCCCAAACGCATGGTGGTGTTAGCCCCGACAGGCATAGCCGCCATCAATGCCGAGGGAATGACCATCCATTCGTTTTTTCTGTTCCCGTTTCTGCCCTACCTCCCGAACGAGGCATTCGGCAAGGAAGCCAAATACAACTACCATTACCGGAAAGAACGGCTGAAACTGATACGCAGCCTTGACCTGATTGTGATTGACGAGGTGAGCATGGTGCGCGCCGATCTGCTCGATGCCATCGACGATGCCTTGCGCCATGTGCGCCGCTGCAACCTACCTTTCGGTGGTGTGCAGATGCTGCTTATCGGCGACATTCAGCAACTGCCGCCCGTTGCCAAACCCGAGGAATGGCAAATGCTGTCGGAATATTACGATTCTCCCTACTTCTTTTCCAGCCGGGCTTTTCAGGAAGGCGATTTTCAGGCCGTGGAACTGACCAAAGTCTACCGCCAGAGCGACAGCCGGTTTCTCGACATACTGAACAAAATACGCGAAAACCGTTGCCTGCAAGCCGACCTCGACGAGCTGAACCGCCGCTATCTGCCGGAATTCGAGCCGGAAAAAGAGGACAACTACATACAACTGACCACTCATAACAGCCAAGCGCTGAAAATCAATACGGAGGAACTCGATGACCTGCCCGGCGACACGCATACCTTCGCAGCAGAAATCAAAGGAGAATTTCCCCCTTATTCCTATCCGACCGAAACGGAACTGGTTCTGAAAGAAGGAGCGCAGGTGATGCTCGTAAAAAACGACTCACCCGAACACCGCTACGTGAACGGCTCACTTGCCGAAGTCGTGAGAATTGACGATACGATTGACGTAAAGCTGGCATCCAACGGCGAAACAATCAGCATCGAGCGGGCAGAATGGTGCAACACACGCTACATTCTGAATCCGGAAACGAACAACATCGAGGAGGAAGTGTTGGGCACTTTCGTGCAATATCCGCTGAAACTGGCGTGGGCCATCACCATCCACAAAAGCCAGGGACTGACGTTCGACCATGCCATCATCGACGCATCGGCAGCATTCGCCCACGGACAGACGTATGTGGCACTCAGCCGCTGCCGTTCGTTGGAAGGTCTGGTGCTGAGCGAACCCGTTCCGCCAAGCGCCATTATCAACGACCGCCTTGTCAAAAACTTCACCAGCCGCCTTCAGCAATACATACCCGACTCGGAACAGTGCAAAGCGATGAAGCAGAACTATATCATTGCCCTGCTCGACGACCTGTTCGACTTCATTCCGCTACGCCAGGCCGTTGAACGCATGGAACGCCTGATGACCATAAACTTCCCAGACAAGTGCGCACAACTGATAGCCGACTATCAGGCGGAAAACGAACGCATGCGGACAGAACTCGCCGACGTAGCACAGCGTTTCCACAACCAATACCGCTCGCTCACATTGCAAAGCGAAAAACCCGAAAGCGACACGCAGCTACAGGAGCGCATCAACCGCGCTACAGCCTACTTTGAGGAGAAAATGCAACCGCTGCGGAAACTGTTGGAAGCCACATTCATCGCTACCGACAACTCCGCTCTCCACAAGCGCATCGAAGAAATCAGCGACGAGCTCCACCTGCTGATAAACGTGAAGCAGGGATTGCTGAAATACGTCAACGAGAAAGGCTTCCATGTACTGGACTATCAGCGGCAACGTTCACTGCTCCTGATAGCCGACAATCAGGGAGCAGCCCTCTCGCAATTCGAAAAACCGATTGTCGTGCCCGAAGGCATCAGCCATCCGCAACTTTACAAACGGTTGGCGGAATGGCGGCGGGAGAAATCGAAGGAAACAGGCGAACGCATCGTCAGAATCCTGCGTACGGCCACGATTGTCGCCATCGTAAAAGAACTCCCGACAACAGAAAAGGAACTGCAGGAAATGCCCGGTTTCGGCAAGAAAAAGCAGGAACAGTACGGCAAGGAGATTTTGAAAATCATTATTGCCTACCTGGGAAAAGGATAACAAAACCACGGCAGCACTCACCTGTCTTTTCATTTTTTTACTTACCTTTGCGATACGATGAATTTCCGGAAACTATACATATTATCCGCCTTTCTGCTCGCCGTCGCTGTCAGTGCGTGCATCCGTTTGGGGAACGATGCCCAAACCGTAGCCAACAGCATTGCTGAAGCCGTCGAAAGCAAGGATTTCAACCGTCTGGCTGAAATCGACGAGGCTTTCCGTGCATCGCTGTCCGACGACCGGGAAACGCGCTGCGAACAGCGCAAGGCCCTTGCTGAACTCGCCGACGATGCCGACAACGACACCGTTCGCATTGCCACACTGCTGATAGCGCAACTGCCAGACACATGCGGAGAACTGCTGGTGAACCGCCTCATCGAAAGCCGGACGGAAGAAAACACGAAAGAAACATTTCTCTCCACCCTTTCGACCGTACAGATGCTCTATTCCCACTTGAACAGCGAAGATTTTGTCGTTTTCAACCAAGCCTACCAAAAGAGCATCGACCGGCTGAGCATCGACGAGCAGATGAAAATCTACTGCGCCATAGCGTCGCCGGAAATGATTGGCGAAGTGATGGCCGACGACGTAATCCGTTCCGCCGAAACTCCGCAACAGCAGGAGGTGTTCACCACCGTCAACCAACGTATTTCCTCATTAAAATCAAGCTATAAACCTACTGAATTCGAACGGATGAAAAACGCTTTCGGACGTACGCTTCTTTCTGCGGGCAGCGACCAATGGCTGACTGCGTTTGAATTCTAAATAAATCGTCACACCTATGAAAAGAATCGAAGAGTACATAGAACTGGCCAACAAGGCCGTCGAAAATATCAGCTATCCGGCAGAACCCAACGGTCTGTACGAACCAATCCGCTACGGAATGGCACAGGGCGGAAAACGCCTGCGCCCGGCACTCCTGCTTGCCGCATGCGATGCAGCCGGAGTGGAAGCGGAAAAGGCTATGAAACAGGCTGCCGCCATTGAAATGTTCCACAATTTCACGCTCCTGCACGATGACGTGATGGACAAGGCCGACCTGCGCCGAGGAAAACCTACGGTATGCAACAAATGGGACGACAACACTGCCATTCTTTCGGGCGACACCATGCTCACGCTTGCTACCGAGCTGCTTGTCGACGGCATGGAAGCCGAAAAAGCAGTCCGCTTGCTCCGCCTGTTCAACCGCACCGCCATTGAGGTTTACGAAGGCCAGCAGTATGACATGGAATTTGAAACGCGCAACGATGTGAGCATCGACGAATATATCCACATGATTCGTCTGAAAACATCCGTTCTGCTGGGCTGCGCCTGCAAAATCGGTGCGATAGTGGGCAACGCTACGGAAGAACAATGCGAAGCACTCTACAACTTTGCCATCCATCTGGGCATCGCATTCCAATTGCAGGACGACCTGCTCGACGTATACGGCGACCCAAAGGTATTCGGCAAGGCTATCGGTGGCGACATCCTCAACAATAAAAAGACATTCCTGCTCATCAATGCGATGCAACTTGCCGAAGGAGACGACCGTGCCGAGCTGCAACGCTGGCTGAATGCCGATGCCCCGTTTGCCGGAGAAAAGATTGCCGCTGTCACGGCTCTTTACAACAAGTTGGGAGTTGATACTCTGTGCCGCAAAGAAATAGAGCGATATAATGCCATCGCGCTCGACTATCTCCATGCCACAGGCTTCGGCGAAGAGCAGTTGGCTTGCTTCGAACAGTTTGACAAAATGATAATGGGACGCAACAAATGATAGACACTCATTCACATCTCTATCTGGAAGAATTCGACAACGACCGCACGGAGGCTATGCAACGTGCGGTCGCTGCCGGTTTACGCCATCTGATTCTGCCGAATGTCGACCTGGAAACTGTCGAGCCGATGCTGCAACTGCATACGCAATATCCGAAATACACCTCGATTGCTATGGGACTGCACCCTACATCAGTAGGCGAAAATTTCCGCGAAGATTTGGGAAAGACACGCGAACTGCTCGACCGCCATACCTGCGTAGCGGTAGGCGAAGTAGGTATCGACCTCTACTGGGACACGACCTACAAGGAACAACAGATGGAAGCCTTCGACACACAACTGCATTGGGCTGAGGAACGCCGCCTGCCGGTCATTATCCACTGCCGCGAAGGTCTGCCGACGATAACCGACGTGTTCCGCAACTACAGCGGCTCGCTCCCTGCCTGTGTGTTCCACAGTTTTGGCGGAACAAACGACGATGTAGAACTTATACGCTCTTTCGGCGACTTCTATTTCGGCATCAATGGAGTAGTGACGTTCAAGAACTCCAAACTCTCGGAAACACTTCCTGTCATCGGACTTGACCGTATACTGTTGGAAACCGACTGCCCTTATCTCACACCCGTTCCCCACCGGGGCAAACGGAACGAAAGCGCCTATGTGCCCTACATCGCACAGAAAGTTGCCGACACGTTGGGAGTTAGCATTGACGAAGTGTCGGAAACTACCGACCGCAATGCGCAGAACCTGTTCCGCATAACGATATAAAAAAGAAAGAGAACCCGAAGGTCCTCTCTCAAAGCAAAAATATCATACAAATAAATCTTTGTTTAGTAGGAATGTGAGGGCAATAGGAATTGTATCCTCACCCACTCCCACAAAATTACAAAAAAAATTTTGTCCGGGCAATCTATTTTCACAAACGCGCCCGACCAAAATATAAAGCGGAAGTCCATCCCCCGAACTTCCGCTTCTTCTTATTGTCTGATTGAATATCCGTTATCGTTATTTTACAGCCACTTTCACCACCTTGCTACCTACGCTTACAAGATAGATACCGGCCGGAACTTTAACAATTGTTTCACCTTCGCTCAAAAGCGCACCGCTCAAGGCAAACACCTTCACACCTTCGGCAGCACCCTCAACGCGAATTTCACCAGCACCGCCAATCACTTTCACATCGGCAGCCTCAACATCGGCTACGGAAGAAGGATCGCCAGTCGGTTCCAATGTAAACTCACCGGTTTTAAGATTAACTGTTACAACATACCAGCCCGTAGGAGTTATCACACATCCGTCATAACCCTTTAGCAATTTTCCTGTTTCGGCTTCTTTTGCCAACCCCCAAGAATATCCCAATTGATTTTCTAATTTATCATAAACACGCCAATAGCTATAAACAGCTTCACCGCCTGCTCCAATCAAATTTATCGTGCCGCTATATTCTCCTTCATTTTCTGTTGCGGCCAACATTGAATTAGCATCAGTCCATTGCCAACCTGTATTGTCACCAATAACATATACATTTTCCGGGAAATTAATTAAGAGAGTACCCGTCTTAATATCAAACAAAATTTGCGAACAAACAATGTCAGATGCAACAACTAAATCAGCAGGTTCCGATGTAGCTGTTTTATTAGAGAGGATAAACGATTCTCCTGACACTATAGTTTCTGTTCCACCATAATTGCTTCCAATTGACCAGCTTGCATCAGCTATCTTAAATTTACCTTCCGATAAAATTTTGTCAGTTAATTTGTATAAACCGTCCCCTACATATTTAAATTTCCACTCATCCGGCGTACTCCAATTGTTCACATCACCTCTCAAATACAGTTCCAATACTCCGCTTTCAGTAAGTTCCAAAGTTGCACCATCGGCTGTTTCCGTCAATATGATACTGCTGCAAGCCATTACTGATGACAAATTAAAATTTGAACCATCCTGCGTCAAAGCATATCCTTCTCCGAAGGTCAAATCCTCTCCATTTGAACCGAACACAACAGTTCCGTCCAAAGATTTGATACAAAATTCACCATTAAGTTCAACCTCTCTCAAAGTAAAGACAGCATCAGCCATACGAGTAAAAACAAGGTCTGAAACAAGTTCATCTGCAAAATCAATCTTGTAACTTCTATCATCACCATCAAGAGTTACTAATAATTTCTGATTAGCCTTGTCAAAACGAATTTCCGAACAAGTAGCATCACCAAGTAAACGCAAATTGTTTCCTGACTTTTCCACCAATCCATACTCAACACCCGGAATCAAAGCAGAACCGTCACCACCAAAGTCCACAGCACTCCAAGTGTCATCAGCAATTTTAAATTCTCCAGCTGTCAACAATTTATCCGTAAGAACCCAAATATTAGGATCGGCTGTTTCCTGAAACTCCCATTGAGCCTTAATCTCTTCTGTGGCATCATTCAGCCAACCATTTACGACACCTCTTAAATAAATACCGCTTCCGGCATTTGCAACAAAAGCAACCAGTGCGAAAAGCACTGACATAAGTGTAGTTTTTCTTGTCATAATACTAATTTTAAGTTTATAATAGAATTGTCATTTACATTAAAAAATTGAAATAAGGTATTCACTTCACGGTGGAAATTCATAGGTTATCTCAACAACAATTGTTTTTCAAACACAAATGTAACCATTATTATCACCCAAGCAAACAATATCCACTATTTTAACACATTTATCTGCAATATTGGCAAAATATTCTCTCAACAAATTTTTAAAGGACTTCAGCTAACGCCAGAATCAAGAAAACTTTTTCTGCAAATAGTTTGAAAAATAAAATAACATTCCTATCTTTGCACTCGCTGAAAATCAGCGAAACAATTCAATCTATGGAGTGATGCTCGAGTGGTTGAAGAGGCACGCCTGGAAAGCGTGTATACGTCAAAAGCGTATCGGGGGTTCGAATCCCCCTCCCTCCGCAAAACAATCAGGGTGTAAATCAAAATGATTTACACCCTGATTGTTTTTTACAATGTTCAACAACTACGCATACGTATCAACATTGTTATAGGAAACGAATGGAGGTTTCTTATATTTAATACGAAACACAATTATTCCAATTATCCATGCTATAAAATATGCGCCAACCATCAGTATTGTAGAAAGCCAATAAACATCAACAAATTCATCATACGGATTTTTGGAGATAGAAATATCCTGTTCCTGTTTCGTATCCTCACTCTGTTTCTTTTCCACTTTAACTGAGTCTTCTACGGGCTTGTACTCTTTTCCTGACCACAGCCCTCCAATAAAAGAGAATCCAGCATTTGCAGTATCGCCTATCTCTGAAACATATCTCGGAACATTTTCTTTTACATTGTCTGCATTAACAAAAAAATATCCAGACCAAATTAAAATCGAAATACCAAAAGCAAATGCCTTTGAATAATGCTTCTTTGCACTTTTCCACCGACGCAATGGACGCCTTTGATAATTTTCATATATAGGCTGATTTTTCATTATAAAATCAGAGGACTCATCTATTGCCCCCTGCAGTTCCTGCCCCCGATAACTTCTCGCAGATAAACGGCCATTTTTATTAACCCGTACCCCCTCATTGACTGCTGCATTTTCTGCATTTGTTTTTTTCTTCTCGAAATAATTTAAAGCATCAGCAAGTTCTATAAATCGCTTCTTTTCGGACTCATCGAGCCAAAACCTTAAATTAACGGCATTTATTTTGTCATTATTTCGCCACAACAAATAATTTATCAAAAATGCGATTAAAAACAACGGTGGCAAAACGACCGGTATTGACTGAAATATCATTATTACTATTGTTAAGACAAAAACACCAACAGTTGCAGCTATTACACAGCCAACATTTTTTTCATCTCGATTATCTCTCTTTCTTGACATGATTATTTATTTTTATGTTTTATATACTCTGAAATAGAAATACCTGTACCTCTTAACCCACTTGTTAATCTTATACCATTTTTACCAATGGTTATTCTCAAAACTTTACCATTAAAAGTAAACGACAAACCTTTTTTACTTATGTTAATGGTAAATTTTTGAGATAGTCGTATTTTCCTAAAGAAACGTATATAGGCCATAGTCTCATTCAGATAATAGGAAAGCTCGATAATGGTCCATAACTTTCTCGTAAATACATTGTTCACTTTTACGAGCACTTGGATGATAAGAACAAAAGATCAACGTTTTAGAAGGTCTATGTATACGTATGCCGTTATGCTCAACCGGATCAATTCTTTCCAAGTTATCTTGTCCATAACGCCTACAAACAAAATCATATATAATTGGACTTGTACAAATAATCATATTCGGATTAAGAATATCTATTTCTTTTGACAACAAATCCCCGTATCTTTTTAAGTATTTAATTACAGTTGTATTAGAGATACTTGTTCCGCCCCCTTGTTTTTTACTTTCAATCAAGGCAAAAGGACTTATATTAAAACATTGCTTTACTTGTTCTCTCTGATGAATAAGAGAATCATAAGTACATAGATTATTTTTGTCAGAAGAATACAATCCCCAAAAAATATTAGCTATATTACGAATAAATCGATTTTGTAAATTTTGATTTCGCTCTTCTTTCAACCACAAACGTGCATCATTACTCCATTCTGTTGGCTGATCTTTAAGAATAAACAAAATTCGCTTGGCACTATTATGCCATGCAGCTTCGACATCGATAGCATATTTATCCCCTTTTTCCAGAATACCATCTTCCGTAAAAATGATATTGGCTTCATCAGTTGCCTCTCGTTGTTCATTGTATTTTTCACTCTCTTTTTTCCATACCTCGAACAAAGCATTCAATCGTTCATTATAATTCATGGTGAGAAATATTGACTGCCATCCAGTTCCTAAACAGCAATAATAAAAAAAAGCGTGGAACTGTATGTTCAACACCTTGAATGAAGGCCCTGAGAAAGCCCATGTGTACAGATGCAACAATAGCAGCCCACGCTATAGCGTGAGAGCCACTATGCCCTCCTTGTACACGCTTTGAAAATTTCTCAGGTTCTCATTCGCAAGAGATGAGCATAACGCTTCTTTAAGTCCTAATATGTATTTGGATAGAGTTCTTCTATCCAAATACAAAAATATGAAAATTCCACAAAATTACGTCATTTCCAACCCCTATTTCTTTAAAAAGTTTCAATCTCTCAAAAAACGACTCTGGGCAGCCGCTGTGTGCGACTGCCCAGAGGTCAGTATGGTTGAATTTCAACGATTAGCCTTGTTTCTTTGCACGGAGGCTGTCCCAAGTAAGATAGCCGATAAGCAGCAAGTACATCACAACGCCTGTGATTTGGAGCGTTGTTTCGTCGATAGAGTGAGAATATTCAAATCCTGCAAAACGCATACCTGCGCTGACAACACCCATCAATGCACCGCCGGCAATAAATCCGGACGCAAGCAGCGTACCGCGTTCCTGACGTGCGCTGTTGAGCTCCTTGTCCTTGGAACGGTTGCTGACAAACCAGCTAATAAGACCACCCACCAACAGCGGAGCGTTGAGTTCCAACGGAATGAACATACCCAATGAGAATGCCAATGCCGGAACACCCAGCCAGTTCAGCAGCACGGCGAGAATAGCGCCGACACCGTAGAGCATCCACGGAGTGTTGCCACCCATCATCAACGGTTCGATAACGGCAGCCATGGCGTTTGCCTGCGGAGCGGCAAGGGCATCAGGACCGGAGAAGCCGTAAACCTTGGCAAGGATAAGGATAACACCGCCTACGGTAGCAGCCGAAACAAATGTTCCGACCAGCTTCCATGACTGCTGCTTTTGCGGAGTGCTACCCAACCAGTAACCGATTTTCATATCTGTCACCATACCGCCGGCCATTGACAGCGCAGTACAAACCACACCACCGATAATCATGGAGGCTACAATGCCGGAAGCACCGTTCAAACCGATAGCCACGAAAATGGCAGAAGCGATGATCAATGTCATCAATGTCATACCTGAAACCGGGTTAGTACCTACAATCGCAATGGCGTTGGCCGCTACGGTTGTAAACAGGAAGGCAATCACAGTCACCACGATAAAGGCCACGATAGTCTGGAACAGGTTGTGGATTACTCCAAAATAGAAGAACACGAATGTAACTACGAGAGCGGCAATAAGCGCAAACGTAAGCACCTTCATGGAAATATCTTTCTGAGTGCGCACCACGTTAGTAGCAGCGCCGCCTTTGCCTTTCAGTTCACGGCCAGCCAAGCCTACAGCACCACGGATAATGCCCCACGACTTGATGATACCGATGATACCCGACATGGCAATACCGCCGATACCGATGTAGCGTGCCTGTCCGGAGAACAATGTCTCGGCAGCAACGTCGGGCTGGCTCATGCCCAAAAGCGGAACAATCACATACCAGATGAACGCACTACCGGCAAAAATGATAAACGAATATTTCAATCCGACGATAAAGCCCAAACCAAGCACGGCTGCACCCGTATTGATTTTGAAAAGCATTTTTGTCTGTTCGGCAATTTCCGCACCGAGGGCTGTGGCTTTCGTAGAAAGCGTTTCGCTCCACCATCCGAATGTTGACAGGAGGAAGTCGTAGATACCGCCCACCAAACCGGCAACGATAAGCGGTTTGGCCTGATTGCCGGCCTTTTCGCCTGAGATAAGCACCTGAGTGGTAGCCGTAGCTTCAGGGAAGGGGAATTTTCCGTGCATGTCAGAGCAGAAATACTTGCGGAACGGAATGAACAGCAGGATACCCAGCACACCGCCCAGCAGAGAGCTAAGGAAGATTTCAAGGAAGCTCACTGTAATGGCGTCGCCATAAGTGGCTTGAAGAATGTAGAGCGCAGGAAGCGTGAAAATGGCACCTGCCACTACGATACCCGAAGAAGCACCGATGGACTGGATGATGACATTCTCGCCCAGAGCATTCTTTCTACGCATCGCACCCGACAAACCTACGGCAATGATGGCAATAGGTATGGCAGCTTCAAACACTTGTCCCACTTTCAAGCCCAGATAAGCAGCGGCTGCACTGAAAATCACGGCCATCAGCAGACCCATAGTCACAGAATAAGGAGTCACCTCCGGATACACCTTGTCGGGACGCATCACCGGAACATACTGTTCGCCCGGCTTCAGCTCGCGAAAGGCATTTTCAGGGATATTCAATCCCTCTTTCTTCTTTTCGTCTTGCATTGGTCTTTATTTATTAATTAAATTTCATTTCGAGGTTATCTCTGCGAAGATACGAAAATCTGACGGTTTTTCCCGACTTTTTGTAAAAGAATGTTTTCAGTTAGAGGTTATGGATTAGCGGTTATAGGTTAGAGTATATAGATTAGGGGTTATAGTATATGGGTTAGGAATTATTGGTTAGGGCATCTGACTTATCCATATACCATAACTCCTAACCCCTACACCATAACCCTACAAATAAAAAAAGGCACCCTTGCGGATGCCTTTCTGTTGGTTTATGCTATTTAGAGTTGATTACAAGTTTGCAACATTGTATTTTGCAAATTCTTTATCAACAGCAGCTTTAGCTTTCAAAGAGCTGTCCATAGCAACAGCCTTGCGAAGGTTAGCGTAAACGCCTTGTTCGTTGCTTGTACGAGCAGCTACAACAGCCATCATGTAGTAAGTAGTAGCGTTAGGATTCTTAACGGCGTTCAAAGTAGCCTGTGCAGCGCTATAGTCGTTAACGAGGATCTGAGCAAGAGCAGCGTTGTTTGACTTAGTGTCACCGAATGCCTTAACAGCTGTCTGATAGTCGCCTTGTTTGATGTAGTAAACACCCATAGCGTCGTTCAAACCTTCAACACCAGCAGCGCTACCGAAGCTTTCGCGAGCACCAGCATAGTCCTTGTTCAACATCTTGATAAGACCAAGGTTCATCTTCACTTCGTTGCTTTCCGGAGCAAGTTTAGCAGCCTTTTCGAAGTTAGCCTTAGCTTCGTCGTAGTTACCTTCTACGAATTGAGCTTTACCAAGGTTGTTGAAGCAACGGAAATCGTTCGGATACAACTTAGCAGCTGTAGCGTAGATTTCTACCTTTTGCTTGTTGTCGTTAGTCAAAGTTGCGCAATAAAGAAGTTCGTCTACAGAAAGTTTAGAAGCGTCTTCTTTGTATTGAGCCTTGATTTCGTCATCGCTGCGGCCGATTGTGTTGATAGAAGCAGTGATGCGAGAGTAACGCAATTGCGGAAGGATTTCGTCAGCAAGCTGATCGAATACTGAAGAAAGGTTACGGATTTCCTTTTCGCGTTGTTCCGGATCTTTGTACATTGAAAGTACGCTCAAGATAAGGTCCTTATCCTGGATGTTGCTTTGAGAAACGAGTTTCTGGAAGCCTTCCCAGTCTTGTGCAGTATATTCAGAAGTCAAGTCACCGTAGTTAGCGATTTCTTCGTCCTTCAAGTTCTTTTCTACATACTTCAATGTAGTCTTTTCACGATTAGCAGAAAGTTTTTCGTTGAACTTCACACCACCATCAGGAGAAGCGAATGAAGAAACGTGGATGCCTTCGATTTCCTTGTTATCAGCAGAGCTTGCTGCCTTAACAGTTTCGTTGAAGCCAGTAACTTCTTCTTTCTTCAATTCCTTAGAACGGATGTTAGCCTGGTTGATAAGGAACATGATGTCAGCATCATATTTTTCGTTGATGATGCGTTGGTATTTGTCAGCTGCAGTTGCAGGGTCAACTGTAGAAGCGTCAGCCAAAGTTGCAGTAGCAAGAACACCTTCGCCAACCTTTACACGAGGAAGAACATAAGACTTCTTACCTTGAACTACGTTGAAGTCAAGATAAAGTTCGCTGTCCATCATGCCCGGATTATAAGCGAAAGTAGCAGGGATAGAAACTGTTCCACCTTCTTTGTAGCTGATAACCGGATTGTTGCCTTCTACCTTTTCACCTTGGAAAGTGTAAGCCTTAGAAGCAACAGCAGTAGAGTCTGTACCGTAAACGAGATACGGAGTAACAGTTACTTCAGCATTCTTCTTGAAGAATTTTTGAGGAACATTTGCTGTAATAGTAGCAGGAACCTGGTCGCCTACAACTGTAAGCGGAGTCGGGTTAGTTGTAAAATAGTCAGAAGCGAAAGGGCTCATCTTCTTGTTACAACCGGTCAATGCTACAGCTGCACCGACCATTAGATACATACCTAATTTTTTGTTCATAGTTATTAGTATTGAAATTAAAATTCTTTCTTTATGCAAAGATAATGCAATCCGTCATATATTAAGATAATATTGCAATTTTTTTTGACTTTTTTGCCGTTATCAAATGCAAAGATAAGTGCCTTTTTCTCTTTTTTGTCCTATTATTTTTTAAAATATAGTTAAAACATTTGTTTTAAAGGGATTTATATTGAGAAAACAACAAAAGGCAGAATTTGTTCATGCCGACTATCTGACCATAGTTTTTTCCCTTTTCGCAACATTTTTTCGACAGCGACACTACTTTTGCCGAAAAAACAGGACCATGAACACACAGGAAAAACAGAACTACGGCAGGGCGCTGGCCGATGCCGCCCGCGAAGCATGGGATACGCTGGAATCCATGCGCGCCAAAAGACAACGCAACAAGAACTACACCTACGGCAACCAGTGGTGCGACATCATGACCGACGAATACGGCAATCGGACGACGGAATACCGCCACCTGAAAGAGAACGGCAAGGACCCGCTGTCGAACAATCTCATCCGCCAATTGGTGAAAAGCGTAATCGGCCGGTTTCAGGCCATGAATGCCGACAACAGAGAGGCAAGCACGGCATTGGCAGCCAACGCCGCCACGGAACTCGACAGCCGCGCTTTCGAGGAATTCCTCATTTCCGGCTGCTGCTTTCAGAAAGTGTGGCAATCCGCCGCCAACGGCCAACCGTTTGTCCGCATCGACAACGTCAACCCGGAACGGATGTTCCTCAACCCTACGGCCGACGTCAGAGGCTGGGACTGCGAACTGATAGGTCAGTTGCACGACTTCTCCCCATCCGACCTGCTGGAACGCTTTGCAGAAGGAAGCCGCAGCAGAGCCGTCCAGTTGTTGCAACTGTTTGACAATGCCGGCCACACAACGGCTACACACCAGCTTGCCGGCACACCGACAGCGGGCAGCTTCAGCCAATGCACCGTGCCCGGAAAAATCCGTGTCATCGAGCTATGGAAACGGGAAAGCCGCGAAGCCTATGAATGCCACGACCGGAAAACCGGCGAAATTTTCTCTGTCGGCCTGCACGACAAAGCCGCCATAGAGGAAGAAAACAGACAACGGCAGCAGAACGGTGAACCGACCACAGCCATGCGCTGGACGCTGCAACGCCATTGGCGGTGTTATTGGCTGACACCCGACGGCGACATCATCAGCCAATATGATTCGCCCTACCGCCACCGCTCCCACCCTTTCGTGTTCAAACTGTACCCGCTGACCGACGGCGAAGTTCATTCGATGGTGGAAGACGTAATCGACCAGCAGAAATATGTGAACCGGCTCATCACCCTTGTCGACCACATTATGGGCGCAAGTGCGAAAGGCGCACTGCTCTACCCCGACAATATCCTGCCGGAAGGCTACACTTGGGAGGACCTTCGTTACGCATGGTCGAAGCCCGATTCAATTATTCCCTATCATCCTCGCGGTGCCGGCGACAAGCCGCAGCAGGTGTCGGCCAACGCGACGAATATCGGCGCCTACGAAATGCTTGACCTGCAAATGAAGCTTTTTGAACAGATTTCCGGTGTGTCGGGTGTACTGAAAGGACAGACGTCACAACCCGGCGCCGGCATCCAGCTCTATGAAAAGGAAATCGAAAATGCCACCATCGCCCTCAACGACATATTCGAAACCTTCAAGGCTTTCCGCGCCCAGCGCAACGAAAAACTTGCGGCCGTATAATCATTCCTGCCGTACTGTTGGAAATTTGGAGCAATTTCCTTACCTTTGAAAAAGAAAGGAGGCGGCAGCAACGGTCGCTTCCGGTTTTCAAATCAGCAAAAACGACAAAGAATGAATATCACCGTTTATTTATCATCGAAAACGAACATCGACCCAGATTTCAGCAAAGCCGTAGAGGACTTGGGAAAAGGCATCGGAGCAATGAAGGCACGCCTGATTTATGGCGGTTCGAACGCCGGACAGATGCACCTGCTCGCCACAACGGCAAAAACGGCAGGAGCAACCGTCACAGGCATAATCCCGGAAACCTTCCGCCACATTGCCGACCCGGTTGTCGATGAAATGATTTACACGCTCGACCTGAACGAAAGGAAAAACAAACTCATTGCTTTAGGACAGATATATGTGGCGCTGCCGGGCGGCATCGGTACACTCGACGAGGTGATGGCAACACTGGCAGAAATGACCGTGGCCAGAAAATACTCGAAACCCATCATCCTCATCAACGTGAAAGGCCTGTTCAACCCCTTCGTCGAACAACTGAAAAAGTTCACCGAACTGAACCTTGCTGACCCCGAAGCTGTTAATGTAATAAAAGTAGTCAACACGGCTGACGAATGTATAAATCTGATAAAAACCATAAATTCTTGAGACGATGACAAAAAAAAGTAATGTTTACACAGCAACCGGCGACAAAGGAACAACCTCATTGGTCGGCGGCAAGAGAGTTTCCAAATGCGACATCCGCATTGAAGCCTACGGCACGGTAGACGAGCTGAACTCTTTTATCGGTCTCCTTGACAACCTGCACAACATTCCAAGCGAAACCAAGATATTTTTGCGCGTAGTGCAAAACAAGCTTTTCAACATCGGAGGCTACCTGGCCAACGACAAGCAGACAAAAGTGGACGGACTCGACACGGAGGACATCGAGCGCATCGAATCAGAAATCGACCGTCTTGATGCAGAGCTCCCGCCATTGCGTAACTTCGTTCTGCCGGGCGGCACCCGAATTTCATCAATGGCACACGTATGCCGCACCGTAACCCGCCGCTGCGAACGCGCCATTGTAGCACTCGCCGAAGAAGCCACAATCGACCCGAATGTGATAGTCTACATCAACCGTTTGAGCGACTTCTTCTTCGTTTTAGCAAGATTTAACAATATTCACAATCAAATCGAAGAAATTTTCTGGGATAAAGATTGCAAATAATGTTTTATATTGTATTTTTGCGACGTTTTTTAATCGACAAAAATTATGTATTGGACTCTTGAACTTGCATCAAAACTTGAAGATGCACCTTGGCCAGCAACCAAGGAGGAACTTATCGACTACGCTATGCGTTCGGGTGCACCTCTTGAAGTAATTGAAAATCTTCAGGAAATGGAAGATGAAGGCGACGTGTATGAATGCATCGAAGATATATGGCCTGACTACCCAAGCAAAGAAGACTTCTTCTTCAACGAGGAAGAATATTAATAGCAACGCATCGGCTAAACAAAAATCTCAGCGCGACAGACAATCCATTTGCCTGCCGCGCTGATTGTTTTATACAATTAATAAAGAATCTATATACTAATACTTTAATTGGGGCAACCTGACACTGTTTCATCCAATGAAGGAGAAAACACCTATTACGTTCTTCATAAGGATATACATAAACCAAATGGAAATGAAAAGGCGTATCCCAGAAGATGCTTGATACTTTCTACATTTATGTGTATTTTTGCACATAAATGTAGAAAGATTTTTCTATGGAAAAGAAGGTATATAAAAATAGGATTAGGGTCGTCTTGGCTGAGAAGATGATCACAAACACATATTTAGCCGAACAACTTGGAGTATCAAAAATGACAATCAGCCGATGGTGTACCAATACTACACAACCGAGTGCTCCACAACTTATTGAGATATCTCAAGTGTTACAGTGCGATTTGAAAGATTTATATGAACCTTTTGAATAAACAGAAAAATGAAAAAAAAGAAATATACATTTATAGATTTATTTGCTGGATGCGGAGGATTGAGTCTAGGTCTTGAACAGGCTGGTTTTGAAGTTGTGTTCATGAATGAGTTAGTGGAAACCTTCGCATCTACCTATTTGGCTAATCATAGCTTAAAAGAAGGTCAGTATTTTATCGGAGATATTAATGAATTAAATCAATGCTTAGATAAATATAGTGGCATTCTCAAAAATCCGAACGAACCAATTACTTTGGTCTGTGGAGGACCTCCTTGTCAAGGTTTCTCGATGGCTAATAGGCAGAGGATTATTGATGATCCCAGGAATCAACTTTATAAAGCCTATTTACAATTCCTTTCCGAGATCAGACCGCAATTCTTCATAATGGAGAATGTAAAAGGAATGGCTAATAAGTTCGATGAAATAATCGCCAATTTTAAAGAATACTTAGGCGACGAGTATTTATATGACTACCGATTGCTGAAGGTTCAAGATTTCGGTATTCCCCAAAATAGAGAGCGTTTTATAATGATAGGTAATAGAATGGGGATTGATCCGAATGAAATTTTCACAGAAATCGAACGGCATAAAAGGCCTCCATTTGTATTAAAAGATGCATTATTTGGATTGCCACATCTGGAAGCCAGAAAAGAAAAAAACAAAGGCGAATACGAATCGTTGGAATGTGGATTTACAGAACGTGATTTCTCATATCCTAGTACTGATTTTTATCATTTTATTAATGGGGACAGAGTTATAACTAAGTTATATAATCATAAAAATAGGTACAATAATTTACGGGATATAGAGATTTTTAGGAGACTACCTCAAGGAGCAAACTCTTTACATGAATCCATACAGGATATCATGCCATATAAAAGACGTAATAATATATTTAAAGACAAGTATTTTAAACTTGATGAAAATCAGATATGTAAAACTATCACTTCTCATATGAAGTATGATTGTAACATGTATATTCATCCATGGGAAGCCAGAGGGTTATCTCCAAGAGAGGCTGCCCGTATACAAACATTTCCAGATGATTTTGTATTGAAAGGACCTCAAAATTCTTGGTATGCCCAAGTCGGGAATGCTGTTCCTGTAAAATTTGCAGAAGTGATAGGAAAAAGTATAATGAAATTTTTATGAAGCATTTAGAACTATTTGCAGGGATAGGAGGCTTTAGGAGAGCAATGGATGTCCTTACAAATGATCATATAATGGATTTCCATTGTGTCGGATATTCTGAAATTGACCCTAAGGCAGAGACAACCTATCGTGTAAATTATATCATAGATAAAGATGAAATCGCAATGGGAGATATTGTCGCTTTTACAAGCGACAAAAAGAATATCAAATCTCTTCCTAAATTTGATTTATTGACAGGAGGATTTCCTTGTCAAACATTCAGCATGATGGGGAATCAAACTGGCTTTGACGAGGATAGAGGACAGATGTTTTTCCGTATAATGGATATACTGATGGTCAAGAAACCAAAGTATGTTTTACTGGAGAATGTCAAAAATCTATGGAATCATGATAAAGGAAGGACATTTGCCAGAATCAAGAATGAACTAGAATCAATCGGGTATCACGTTTACGCAGATATTTTTAATACAGCAGATTTTCATTTGCCCCAGACGCGGAATAGGATTTTGATATTTGCAACGACGGCTAAGATTCCAAGAAAGTTCCAATTCTCGGCTAAATTGATTGCAGAAGAATTTGACAAAAAGTATAAAGAGACGAGTCTGGCACACTATGAAACAATTAACGAAGTGTTGAAGCAAGATGTCGAGTCTAAATACTTTCTTTCGGAACGAATAAAACCCACCCTGCTTGCAGATGGTTCTTCCAAATTCAAATCAAAATCGGATATAAACATGAAGATTGCTCGTCCATTAACAGCGACAATGCATAAAATGCATAGAGCGTGTCAAGACAACTATTATAGCCAGGATTTCATCACCTCCCATGGTAAAGTTAATCCTGTTGATACGATGACAAAAGAAGAACTAGCCAAGCTGCCGATCCGCAAACTTACTCCAGAAGAAGCTTTTATGTTACAAGGTTTTCCAGCTGAATTTGCCAATAATGCCAAATCGCATGGAGTTGCAGATGGTTCTCTTTACAAACAAGCGGGGAATGCAGTCAGTGTCAATGTTATATATGCTGTTTTATACTATCTCATCAAATGTAATATAATTAAATAACAATAACATGGAAGAAATCACAAAACACATAAACGATACTAATGCAAGTTATCGTCATGTCGGGGCAGGTGATGCTAAGAATACCGATTTGTTCTTGGACAATGAACACTACGAATTGTTTCGAGATTGTGGAGAACAGATAACTGTAAGATTTGACAAAACAAATCTTACTCAAGCGATATTGTTTATTGCATCTGTTCTCCCAAGAAAATTTGACCAATCTGCTAATCATTACATTGTAAATTATTCTAATGAATTTGTATTCAATCAACTGGCAATACTTGACGCCTTGTTTAAAGAAGAAGGCGTTCCTGTAAATACAATTACTCAGACTTGGAATGCCAGAAAAGACGTTGTAAAGAAAAATGGCGATATTGATAACCGTTTTTATTTCAATAATTTACTCAAAGACGTTGAATTCAGAGACCATAATGGTGATATTCAAACGACAAAATTCACTTTGAGAAATTACTTAGCCGGTGGCTTCTCAAATCTTAATATAAAGAAAGCACAAGACGGAATATTCGATATAAAAATTGACAATGTAACAGAGCCATATGATGATGGAAAAGAAATTGATTTAGAGGATATTACCTCACCTGTAACAGAATCATATGACAAATATAGTAGACAGCAAATTTTCTACGGAGCACCTGGAACTGGAAAATCTCATAAGATTAAAGAAATACTTGGAGAGTATGAGGGATGTCCCGAAGATAAAAAAGTACTAAAGGCAAATATTTTCAGAACTACATTCCATCCAGATAGTGACTATTCAACCTTTGTCGGAACATATAAACCGACGATGGAAAAACAAATTGATAAAATTTATACAAAGGGAGAACTTATTAGTAAATTAACCGAAATGAAGAATGGAGGTATTACATACTCTCCACAGAAATTTGGTGCAAAATACTGGCGTTCACTGAAAGAATTGACACTATCAGACAAGAAAGATATACTTCAAGCTTGTGGCATGTCTGATAATTATACAGTTGAATTTGACAAAGGAACAGCTGTTGGAGAAGAATATTTGACTTGTTCAAACGATTCCCGTATAATATATTCTTTCATTCCTCAAACATTTTTAAATGCATATATACGTGCTTATCAAACAAATGAAAATGTCTATCTGATAATTGAAGAAATCAACAGAGGAAACTGCGCTCAAATTTTCGGAGACCTATTCCAGCTTCTTGACAGAGACCGAACTGGAAAATCTGAATATACAATCAAAGCAGATACCGATTTAAAAACTTTTTTGGAAGAAAAACTCGGCAAAGATAATGATGGGATTAAGAACGGAGAACTATGTCTTCCGTCCAATCTGTATATCTATGCCACAATGAATACTTCCGACCAGTCTCTGTTCCCAATAGACAGTGCTTTCAAACGTCGTTGGAATTGGGAGTATGAACCAATTAAATATAAAAACACAGACTGGATAATTGATATTGACGGCATGAAATATAGATGGAGCGATTTCCAAAGAGAAGTCAATACACGTATATTAAAGGACACAGGCTCAGAAGACAAGATGTTGGGCGATTATTTCGTCAACCCACCGGCAAAAGTCATATCCTATAACTTGTTTAGAAACAAAATATTGTTCTACCTGTGGAATGATGTCTGCAAAGATGGTGATGCCGACATATTCCCTACAGATGCCGATTTTTCTTTTTCCAAATTGTATGATGATGACAGCAAACAACTCATTATCTCAATGATGGACAAACTGAAATTGAAGCCTATTGACGGAAATAGTACAGGAAATAACGAGGATAGAAACGAATTGTAATTATGCTACTATTCATTGAAGGGTATCCATATAACCTTAATGATACAGTCAAGGATGGGCTAACCGTCAGAGGTGTGCTCGAGAATGTTGTGTCAATCCCAACAAAAGAAGACCGATATTCTTTTGAGTATGTGGGGTATTGTTACAGCAAAGCTGCAAAGGATGTAATTTTCTTTTTACCGAAAGTGGTTTTGACAGGAGAGCCAAACGAAGAAAACGATGATGATACCATATTCGGTGCATCACCACAGGAAATTATCGATTTTGAATCTGACAAAATAAAGTCCAAATTCACAGAAGAAGGGTGTAAGGGATACAAGGAATTTCTTTCTACACTTTCGATATGGGTTTATAGAACTATCAGTGTGTATCGGCAGACACACAATGATAATATACTTGAGAGCAAGGAATACCAAACAGAAAGCAGAGGTCGGAAACAGAAGCACAACACTTTGCTTGATGTGATAATCGCACTCCGCGATTTCAATCGGGATAATCAGGACTATTTTACGTTCATTGTCAAAAATGTGCATTCCGGTTATAACAGAATCAACTGGAACAAGACTATAACATCGTCGCAGGCCTTTATACAAAGCGATGCTCCGGTCTATATTGACCCAGTCAACAGAAAGAAGATGGTCAATTTTGATGAAGAGCTACTTATCATCTACTTTTCGATATTAAATTATATTCGTGAAACGCATGGCTTTTCGTTTGAAATCAATATCCATTATCATTTGATAAGTCCAGATAAACTAAGACGAACATATATCAAGAAAAACTTGGGATGCAGACGCCTGAAACAGATTAAGTACAAATATTTCTCTGACAAAGCTCTGCGGATATGGGACTTATGCTATGCATTCTTTGATAGAGAGTACAAAATTGCGATGAACAGACAGTCAGAAGACTTTTTGCTCGCCAAAGACTTCGAGCATATTTTCGAAGTGATGATTGATACCCTTATCGGCAGTAAGGATTTACCAAAGGAACTTACCGAACAGAAAGATGGAAAACTTGTTGACCATATGTTCATTGGACAAGGGCTTATCGAGCAGTCCGATCTACAGGCAGAACAAACTTATTATATTGGAGACAGTAAATATTATAAGCGTTCCAAGAATGACCGGACACAGCTTGACAACAAATCCATTTACAAGCAATACACGTACGCCAAAAATGTCATTCAGTGGAATATGAATCTTTTTCTTAATGGTGGTGACGGTAATGAAGAACAGCCACAGCTGAGGGATGCTTTGACGGAGGGCTATAATCCTATTCCTAATTTCTTCATTAGTGCAAGAATTCCTAATAGACGAAGTGGTGGAGCCAAATTCTTGTCGTTTGATGATAAGGAACTGAAATCGCAAGAAGGTGGTGTCCAATTGAACCGCCAGTTTGAAAACAGGTTATTTGACCGTGACACTCTTTTGTTATGTCATTATGACGTGAATTTCCTATACATCGTTTCGCTATATGGCCGAGACAATAAAAGTGCGCAAAGCACATGGCGAGAATATGTCCGCAAAGAATTCAGAAGCAAGATCCAAGATACTCTAAATCGACTATATACATTCAGGACCCTACAACCACGTGACGGTATGGACTGTTTTCAGTTTATCCAAAATAATTTTCAACGCTTGAACGGAAAGCTGTATCGTCCGAAGACAGATAGTAATTATCTGGTTCTTGCTTTGATGAAAGATGAAGATAGCGGTATATGGAAATCACTTGGTATTAAATCAGAAACTATTGGAAAGGAAGTTGCTCAAAACAAAGAGTTGATAGATACACTGCATACTCATTTCCATGTTAGTAACCCTTTCAAGCTTGATAATGAATTCCAAATTGAAGGTGTTGATAATGTCGGCACTCTTGACAGGAAGACGAAGCCGGAACTTAAGAACATATTGACAGGGTTTGTAAGAAAGTCTGATACTAATTATGGTGTTTTTTCTGTGCATCAGTCAAAAACATACACGATGGAGAAGATACCCACATCTGTCAATATTATGGATATAGAATATTTCTTGCCTATGCTTGCCGGAACAATTGATGGGTATTATAAGGTTGAAAAAGTATATTTCTCAACAGCGAATGGTCAGATGTGTTTGAAACTCAATCTTTCAACTTATATTTCTCTTGGTGACTCGAAGATTAATATCTATTCCAAAATGAAACCGGGAGAGCTGATATCTTATGATTTGATGCTGAAATTATACGAACAAAGAATATAAGAACTGTATGTTTCATAATATAAAACATTAATTAACGCACTATTAACAATCAAGATTATAACAATGGCTGTAGAAAATCACGAATGGAATAAGGATGGAGATCATCTTATTCTTTTTATGGATATTATGGGATTTAAAGATCGGGTAACTCGGATGAATCACGATGTCCTTCTTAATAAACTGAAGGAATTCAAAGAAAAGAATGACCGTCTAAAACCTTTGCTTGAAGATAAAAAAGGAGAACTTTTGCGAATGGTGCAATTCTCTGATTCAATCATCATAGCATCCCTTGATGATTCTAAATCCGCTTTAAACAGAATCGTGAAAGCTGGTGTAGTACTTATGCAAAATGCTTTAGAAACTGGTTTCGCGCTTAAAGGTGCAATTGCAAAAGGACCACTAACATTTGACAGTGAATTAGGAATATATTTTGGCCTCCCTCTTGTAGACGCATATTTGCTAGAGGAAGAACTTAAATTCTATGGAATAGCTTTCCATCATACAGTTGAAGAACTCATTCAGCAATACAAAGAACGCCCTCCTGTAAAAGGAGGAAATGGACAATATATTCCAGTATTAGAGCATAAGATCCCACTTAAATCAGGAAAATGTTCTCACTACTGTATATTATATCATCAACTTAAGAAAAACTTGTCTAAAGGGGACTATTCTTTAGTAATAAAAAATCATCTTAAACTTTTTAGCAGAACGGTTTCTGGCAGTCCTAAAATATATATTGACAACACTCTAGATTTTATTGAGAATGCGCATGACTAAAATGGTAATGTTAATAAGTTTCATTACCACCCATATTCATATAGTCATTCCTTATCATTGCCTCAGCACATCTCAGACGGTGTGGTTTATTTACGCAAATATCATTAATTATGATATAACCTATAATTGACTTTCCTTTTTAAGAACAAATAAATTTTATGCCCCATAGGTTTCAAAAAATAGACTGGAAAAAAACATTAGATTCCATACCTAAAGATGTTGCCGATTTATTTCAAAAAAGTTTTGACGAGCAAAATAAAAAAGACTTTATTTCATTGTGCAGCTTCCTTAAACAAGGAAAATGCAGTTTATGCGGACATTCTTTAGATTACTATGATGAGAATGCACCATGTTTTCATCTTCTTTTGAATCCGAGACTAAGACGAAAGGTTCGTGAAAATCTTTTCTCAAGACCAATAAGTTTCATAAAATTATATACATACCTTGCATGGGTGGCAAATAGTGAAAAACCATTCGAAAATATTAATGATATACATTGCGATATTTCAGATAATCGTTTATTTGAGGCAACCATTCGCTATAAAAATATTCAATGGTCATTTTGTTTTAGTAAAGAAGACCTTGAAGGTCACCATGGAAGTAAAATAGGAAAGATGCCTCATTATCATTTTCAAATGTCTGTGGACAATAATATAATTGTATCATATAATAGTACTCACATTCAATTTACACCTGATGATTTTATGTATTTTGAAATGATCCGGCAAAATGCAATTAAAATAGACCCTCAATATGCGTCAGGTTTAGATATGCTAAAGGGCATATTACAGGTTAATGTATCTAATGGCTTCGTAGAATTTGTTGAGACAATTTCAGAAGAAGAAGCACATATAACTTATGTTGTACTTGAAACTATAACTCAAGAGCAACTGTTAGAAGTTGGAAATATTTTTGAGAACTCTAATATGGAGGTTTATCAAATAATTGATAAACTTAATATTGAAAAAGGATATAATATCAAGTATTGTGTTTTTTCCAGAATGAAAGATAATCCTATAAAGAAGGCTAAACGTATATGATTTGTTGAAGAGTTTGTCTACCCACAAAATCCTCCCATCGCCTTAGGCCGCTTCTGACGGTACGGTTTATTTGTGCAAATTTCGTCAATTACTGCGTAATACATTGATAATCAACACCAACAAATTCCTTCAACGAGGAAGAATACTAATAGCCTACAGATAGGTTGAATAGTTGAATATCAACGCGATAAACAATGAAAATTTGTTTGTCGCGTTGGTGTTTTAAAGCCATTTAATCCAAATCGGTCATTAGACTTTATGATGGATTTAGTGCTGCTGTCAGGCAAAGACTGTTGCACCAATCTAATCAAAAGGTGTGTTCACAATTCTTGTAAACAGTTCGTATAACGGTTCGTAAAAGAAAATAAGAACCATCCACTATACCCCAAAAGGTATAATACATGGTTGCGATGCATTGTTTATACCCAATATGGTATAATTCAAAATAATTCTGTATATTTGTACCCGAACTGATATAATTTACGATATGAATACACTATCAGCCACAGTCAAATCGTTGCGCAAGCAATTCAATATGACACAGGAGGAGCTTTCCATCAAGTCAGGTGTCGGACTAAGGTTTGTCCGTGATCTGGAACAGGGGAAACCTACCTTGCGTCTTGACAAGGTAAATCAATTGCTTGATTTTTTCAATTATGAGATGGTTCCACAACCGAAACAATATAAACAGCGATGAAACGGGCAAATATATATTATAAGGATGTATTGGCAGGAGTCCTTACGGAAGGGGATGACGGTTATGAATTCCATTATCTTCCGGAATATCTGACATCGAATGAAGCGAAACCAATCAGCCTGACCATGCCTTTGCGGAAAGAGGTTTACAGAAGTAATGTGCTCTTCCCCTTCTTTGACGGACTTATACCTGAGGGATGGCTCTTGGATGTAGCATTGCGTAATACAGATATAAGTCTGCTTGACAGAATGTCTCTGCTGCTGCTTTGCTGCCAGGACTGTATAGGAGCCGTAAGTGTTGAACCTGTAGTAGAGGAGGAAAGTGGAAATGAGTAAATGCTTGTATTGTTACCGTCCGCTTGAAAAGGGGGAGAAGGATTTTCATGCCAAGTGTGCAAAGAAGTTCTTTGGCACTGAAAAAGCTCCGGCTCTGGATTACAGTTGTGAAGAATTGGAAAATCTGGCCTTGCAGGTCATCAAAGACCAGACGTCCCTTACTGGAGTCCAGCCAAAATTGTCCTTGCATCTTAATGAACACGAAGGAAGTCAACGGTTGACTATTGTGGGATTATGGGGAGGCTTTATATGTAAGCCTCAAACAATACAATTTGACCAGATGCCGGAAACAGAAGACCTGACCATGCATTTGGCAGAATTGGCTAAAATCGACATAGTGCCACATACATTGATGCGTATGGCTGACAATAGTCTGTGTTACCTGACAAAGAGGATTGACCGCTCAAGTACCGGTGAAAAGGTGGCGATGGAAGACATGTGTCAGTTGACAGAAAGACTGACTGAACATAAATATAGAAGCAGTTATGAACATATCGCCAAAGCGATAGTACAATATTCTTCAATGCCCAAAATGGATGTGACAAATTTCTTTGAAGTTGTGTTATTTTCATGGATTACAGGCAATAATGACATGCATCTGAAGAACTTTTCATTGTTTGAACCGAATGATGGCAATATACGCCTGACTCCGGCTTACGATATGCTGAATGCCGTAATCCTGAATCCGAAAGACGATGAGGAGTTGGCCTTGACTTTGAATGGGAAAAAGAAAAAGTTGAAACGGTCAGATTTCATAACATCAGGTCTGACAATGGGTGTTGAACAGAAGACGATAGAACGTCTTATCGGAAAGTATGTAAAACTTTTACCTGAAATGGAAATGCTTATCGGCAATTCGTTCCTAAATGATGAGTTTAAAGACAAATATACAGAGCTGATTGTTGAGCGTATAGGTAGAATCATGGAATAGTATTCTACCTGTCACCACTATTAATTATATCGCCCCAGACGGTGTGGTTTATTTGCGCAAATTTCATTTATTATTGCATAATACACTGATAATCAATGTAGATAAATTTCTTCAACGAGGAAGAATATTAATAGCAACGCATCGGCTAAACAAAAATCTCAGCGCGACAGACAATCCATTTGCCTGCCGCGCTGATTGTTTTACGGCCCCTGTTCCTCTATTGAGAAAATAGCATTATTGAAGAATAAAGAATTATAGAATTTGATATAGATGCATTTATTATTGTTATCTTTGTTTCTGACCGTTCCAGATTATGTTATTGGTCATTATGTAATTCTTAAATAAAGAAATTATTATGGGTGAAAATAATGGTTTAAATCAATTGGGTGAGCTTCATAATGCAGTTCATATCATAAAGAATGCGATTCTTAATAGTCAGGAACGTGCTTTAGGTCTAATAAATCAGGAGCAATTGGCATTATACTATGGCATTGGAAGATTTATATCAGTTAATACCAGAAATAAGAATTGGGGTAAAGGATTTATAGAGGCACTTAGTGAACAGTTGCGTAAAGAACTACCTGGATTGAGAGGATTTTCTGCCCCAAGTCTACGAAAAATGCGAACTTTTTACGAAGAATGGAAAAGTCTTTCTAATATTTCGTTCGTTGAAACGAACAAATTGGCAACGAACAAATCAAATTCGTTCGTTGAAACGAATGAATTACCCATCATTCATTTTAATGTAAGTTCTGATTTCCCTATATCTGCATTTATGGGCATAGGATTCACCCACCATTATGCCATAGTAAGCAAAGTAAAGGATATGGAACAGAGAAAGTTTTATATTCAGTTTGCGTTTGAAACCAAAGCCAAGGTTGATGAATTAGAGAAAATGATAAATGATGATTTATATAATCATCAGGGCCAAATACCGAATAATTTCAAAAAAATATTCCAGATAAGCTTCAAGCATATCGAGCCATCTCAATGTTTAAGGATGAATATTTACTCGACTTTATTAATGTGGAAGAATTATTTGTACGTGATAAAGACAGAGATGAACGATTGATCGAGCAAAGTATTGTGCAGAATGTAAAAGAATTTATTATGACATTCGGCAAAGACTTCACATTTGTGGGAAATCAATATCATTTAGAGAAATATGGAGTTGAAGAATTTCCTGATTTGCTGTTTTTCAACAGAGAACTTGCATCTCTAGTTTGTGTAGAATTGAAGGATGGTCCATTTAAGCCCGGATATCTTGGTCAGTTGGCTGCATATCTTCGCATTCTTGACGATGAGGTCCGTAAACCAAATGAAAATCGGCACAGTTGCATAAGTCCGTGGCAATATAATCATGTTATCCAAAGATTATGGACGCTCTGAACATAAAGAAAGGTAAATCCTGCACACCGCGTAGTTGTGCTCTAAAGCCTTTCAACTTAGAGTTAAGAGATTCAGCATGAGCATTGGTTGATCTGTTTATGAAGTAATTTAGTACTTCTTCTTCCTTGTACTTGATGACATCCCTTGCAGCCTTTACTTCACGCAACGTACAAGCTGAAACCTTCTGATACCACTCATGCAGTTTAACCTTAGCAGTACCCCGGTCGATAGACTTGTTGCTAAACACGCTTCTTAGGCTACAAATCAAAGTATATGCTTCCTTTATCTTTGGGAACATCCTGAAAAGTATCTTTGCACGTGTTTTCTGCCTGTCAGTCCATTTTTCACCACTCACACTCAGCAGATACTTGCTTCTTGTCAGTAGCTCTATGACAGTTTCGCCATTGGCAAGCATGGTTGGCCTGAAGCGTTTGTTCAACCTCTGTGGCTTGCGTCCCCGCTTCTTGCCTTTGTATTTCTTTGGATGTTTCTTGCGGTAGTATTTACGGCTCTTTACCAGTTGTTCAAGTTTCTTTTTGAACATGGCCTTCTCCTTGTTTTGTGCTTTCTGTGCTTCTCGTTTAGCTTTGAGGCGGAGTTCCTCCACTGCTTCGATACAACGCTTGACGATATGGAAGCAGTCAATGACTATGGCTGCATTAGGAAAGGCTTCTGTGACGACAGCAAACATGCTGTCAGAGAAGTCCATGGTAACTTCCTCGACCTGCTCTCGCTGTTCCTGCGGTATCTGCATAAGAACATTGATAATGTCTGAGGCCTTAGTGCCTTTTACAGCTGCTATTAAGGTGTGACGTTTGCCATGCCCTTCTTTGTTGGTCAAGAATGTCATCAGGTCCTTGTGAAGCATGGTCTCGTCAATGCCCAGCCGTTTGCCTATGTTCTTAGGATGCAGCACCCAGTCCTCTGCATGACTGGCTTGTTCCCAATTACGGAAACCGCTCAGATGATCCTTGTAAGCACGCTCCAGGTTATTGCCATCTACCTTAAAGTATAGCCCCAGCGAGCGGGCCGTTATCGGGTAGGTATCCAAATATTTTTTTTAAGACATCAGCAAACTCCTTAGAGTAGCCGGTGTTATCAGCAAGCAACGAGTACCTGTCAAGGATTATGTTTCTGCCTTCTGCCGTTAACCATCTGCGACGTCTGACATGAAGAACGAGCTTGTGATCACGGATAGGAAAGTCGTTAACCTGACGGCTTTCCGTGAAACCATTGGGCTTAAGGTCGTGCCACTCTTCTTCCCGTGCATCTTTTTCGTCAAGATAGATGTGAAGAAGGACGCGCTCATTACCAGTCTCTTCAATAATGCCAGTGTGGTCTTCGTTAACGGCTGTAACGTCGAAGAACTCAAGTATGCCTTTGGGAAGAAGGTAACTTGCCAGAATCTTATAGTCAAATGCTGATTGCTTACTCATGAGTGCAAAGGTAATGCTTCTTATAAACATTTAAGCATTAAACAAGAAAATATAGACCTATACTACAAAAAAAAGCCACGGATATTTGCAACTGTGCCAATAAAAGCTTATCTTTGCAACGAATTTAGAATAAACAAATCATGTCAAGTATACGCTGTGCATTAGCACGTACATTTAGAATTCGCGCATAGTCTATACTGAGAACGCCTTTCTCAGTTTTCTTATAGCCTTCAAATCTTCTGAGGGCAGATTTTTTATTATCATTTATTAATCAAGATTATGGCACAGATGGCATTCTGTGTCTATATCTCATTTATAAGAAAACAAGTATGGACTTAAATAAAAAACATTTATTATATCTCATTGTATTCTTCTTGTTTCTAAGTTTAAATGCCTTTGGGCAATCAAATAATATCACAGGAAGAATACTTGACCAAAGCACAAAAGAACCTGTTGAATACGCCAATGTTACTCTGTTCAGGCAGGATTCGGTATTTATAGAAGGAACGGTGAGTGATACAATTGGAAGGTTTGGATTTACAAACCTCATTTCCGATGATTATGTGTTATTAATATCCCACATGGGCTTTGAAACTAAAAAAATCTTATTGCAAAACTTTTTAGAATCAGTTGAGATAGATGTATTCTTGAGTGAACGGATGTTATCGCTTGATGAAATTGTCATTTCAGCTTCATCTACAATCAGTAAAATAAATCAACGGATTGTTTTTCCAACAAAGCTGCAACTTGACCACTCGGCAAACGGAATGCAACTATTGAATACTATGATGCTTTCGGGACTGAACATTAATCCGATGACGAATACAATTTCATCCTCCGATGGAGGGAAAGTTGTGTTGCAAATCAATGGAGTGAATACGACATCAGAAGAGATTCTAACCTTGCAGCCACGCCAAATCAGACGGATTGAATATTCGGATTATGCAGGAATAAGATATGGAGAAGCATCTAAAATTGTTAATTATATTGTTACAAGAGATGATAAGGGTGGTATTATTGGTATGGACTTGATGAACTCCCTGAATATTCTTGCGGGTGGAGATGTATTTTTCGCTAAGTTTAATAAAGGGAAGTCGGAATATGCATTGAATTACACAACTGCTTTTCAAAAAATCAACAGCAACAACCGGACACGTACAGGAAGTTATCGGTTCAGAAATTCTATCCCATTACAGAGAGATGAAATCGGAGATGGCGGAGATTACTCATATCAGATGCACGATGTTACTTTCGGTTATAACTATCAAAAAAATGATTCGACATTCTTTAATGCCAAGTTGAAGTATGCCTTGACGGATCATCCGCATAACGATTTCAAAAGTAATCTGAAAGAAAATAGCATAGAGATAGGACAGATATTGGATGGTGTCAGTCAGAAAATAAATACTCCAACAATGGACTTATACTATGAGCATGGTTTGAAAAACCAGCAAAAAATTTACGTCAACATTGTCGGAAGTTATATCAAAGCAGAAACAGATCGCAACTATATCGAATACAATGATATTGATACTATTTTTAGAGAGCAGTTTGGTTTGACTTCCGATAAATATTCATTGATAGCAGAAGGAATTTATGAGAAGAGTTTTACTTATGGAAGTTTGAAATTTGGGGTAAAGCACGTACAATCATTTACGAAGCAGGAAATTCAGCAAAATGGAGTATTTCAGTCAGATTTGAAACAATCAGAATCTTCTATTTTCTCAGAGTGGCTCCATAGTAAAAATAATTTCAGCTATTCTTTTGGGTTGCGGATTAATCGAGTGCATTTTTCTAACACTTCGACCAATAAGAGTTATTATAACCTTTTGCCCAAAGTCATGTTGGGGTATAGGTTGAATGAAAATTCTTTTATCCGTTACGATGTGGAGATGACTCAGACCAATCCGACTTTAGCTGAATTGACCAACACGGAAATTAGGATCGACCCTTATCTTGCCGAAAAAGGCAACTTATCATTAAAGCCCTATAATAATCTGAATAACAATCTTTTTTACGAAAACAAGAAAGGATTATTTACATTCAATGCTAACCTGAGACATCATCACAAGCATAATCCCATCATGGAATCACTTAAAGAGCAAGGCGATGTATTCTTGATAATGTCTGAAAATATGAAGAGCTGGAACAAATATAATGCTGAAATGACCCTAAAGGTGGGAATGATAAAAAACATACTGCAATTTTCTTTTACAGGTGGGTACAGTCATTTCAACAGTCAAGGGAAGAATTATTCTCACACACATTCTAATTTCTATTATAGTGCGAATGTTTTGGCAATGTATAAGAAATGGATGTTTATCGGTCAGATACAACCATTTGACGAAAAGCTGTATGGTGAAACCCTTACTAAAAGCGGTAACTATCACTATTTAGCCATTCAATATAACACCGATAATTTCTCTTTTGGCATAGGAGCGTTCAATCCATTCCGGAATGTTTCACGTACTATTATAGAGAATAAAAATAATCAGTCACCTTTCAGGCGGGAAAGCTTCAGTAGTGCCTCCCAAACCATTGTTGCTACTCTTACGTGGAACTTTAGTTTTGGAAAAACTCACAATTCAAGTAGTAAGTCTATTGAAAATAAGGATACTGATTATGGTATAAAAAGCAGTTACAAATAAAGGAGTTTGTTATGAATGAAAATAGCTTGGAGTTATTCAGTCTATTATCTGACACTCCACAAGTTTCAAAAGAAGAAATGCAAAATGCCTATAAACATTTTACGGAACAGATAATAGCGATCAGTCAATCCGAACAAAGCTATCATGAAATATTTCGGAAACTGAATATTACCCGTATCGAGTTTGATTCTTTGAAATCATCATCTTTTTATGAGTTGAAAAAAAAATGAGCTCAAAAAAGTATATCAACGGAAAGTGATGATGTTGCTTGAATCTGAAATTGATTTGCTGAAATTTACTTTCTTGCGAACAAATCACTTCTCCAACAACAACCAATCAAATATCCCCAAAGTCTATTTTATCCCCAATTCTCGAAAAGGATTGGGAATTGACAGTATGGGAGAATTAGCCGTATCGTTTGAACTCTCCGGGCAATTTGTTAATGAAGCAGGAATCTCCGTTCCATATATCCATATTGCCCATGCTCTGGAACAAGCCTTCAATTTCACGTTTGGGAACGTTCATAAATCTAAGGGTAGAGTATTCAAGCGCAAACCTTTCAATCTTACCAAAGCGTTGGATTACCTGAAAAATCTCGTCATCCGGGAAAATCGAAACAGGGTTGCAAACAAAGATGAAAAAAGATGATTTTATAATTCACTAATTTATAGATGTTTGCAAAACGGCTTTAGGGGAGTCCATAGGGATTCCCCTATTTTATTTGCTTCGTTCTTCCGTCCTTTGCTTCGTCAATGCATTGGACACAAGTAGTATTAATCAGTAAAACGAAGTAAATCATGTATATCAATAACGAAGATTTTGAAATATGGATGCAGAAGTTATCCAAAAAATTGAGTGAGATCGGTCAAGACTTGAAATCACTCATCAACACCAAAGAAGTATTTGACCCTGAAAATCCTTCCATTGGCATTATTCTTTGTAAAAGCGCAAATAAAAGATTTGTTGAGTATGTTATCCAAGATTACGATAAGCCTATGGGTGTTGCAACCTATAAGACCTCTGCAGATATGGATGAACGACTCAAAAAGCTACTTCCACCAATTGAAGAATTGGAGAAGTTACTTTAATCATTAAAAGAAACAATGAAGCTTACCCCATTCTACTTTTGTTTGTCAAAATAACATGTAATTTAGACAACTTGTTGAACATAACGACTAAACAACTTTCTTCAACGAGGAAGAATATTAATGGAGACACAATGATATGATTACTTCCGGCGAAATTTGTCACAATACTGAGACGGGGTCATTCCGGTCTGCATCCGAAACATTCTGCTCAAATGTTGGGGATAGTCAAACCCCAAGTCATAAGCCGCCTGAGCAACAGTCATTCCGTCCGCCAGTTTGTTCTTCGCACATTGGACAATAAACTGACGGATATAGTTGCTGGCAGTGTCGCCAGTCATCCGCTTTACAACGTCACCGAAATAATTCGACGACAGGCACAATTTGTCCGCACAATACTGCACAGAGGGCAGCCCCGATTCCATCTGCAAATTTTTGTCGTAATAGTCGCGCAACAGAGCATTGAAATTCATCAGAATATCCGAATTCGCCAATTTCCGGGTCAGAAACTGCCGATTATAGAACCGCTGGCAAAAGTTCAAAACAAGTTCTATATATCCTACGATAATGGCATCCTGAAGTTCGTCGTGCTTTTTCTGAAGTTCTTCCTGCAACTGCCGCATGAGCGACACAAAAATATCGTGTTCCTCGTCTGTCATATGCAGAGCCTCGTTCACCCGATAGTCAAAAAAGGAATATTCCTTGATTTTCTTCTCCAAAGGAGTGTTGTGCAGCAAATCGGGATGGAAAAGCAACGCCCAACCCGTCAGCATCACCTGTTCACCATTGTCTTCCTTACCTCCAATCTGCCCGGGTGCGACACAAATGACAGTTCCCTTTTTATAGTCATACTTTCCACATCCGTAGGCCAAATCAATATCCGCCTCATCATGGAAAAAAATTCCATAGACATCATAGTTATTCAGACTGTGGCGCACGGGTGACACAGCCTCATAACTTATGACACTGACCAAAGGATGAGTATCAACATGCCCAAGCCAACTGCTGTAGTCACCGACATTCCGAATTTTCCTAATCCTGCCCATTTCAGTCCCAAACATTTTTTATCCGAAAATCAAAATCCATCTTCGTTGTAAAGATAGCGAAAAGAGAGCGGAGAGGCAAACGACAACTTGTTTTTAAGCATGTCTATCCCCCAACGTATCCTACCACTTGTAAAGATACGGAAAATCCGTAAAAATGGTACAAACTCCCCACATATCGTTACAAACGTTTCCGCCGCGGCAAATAATTTTGCATTGTAAACAAAAAGAAAATGCTTAAAGATATACCCGCCGAGCTGTATCATGATGAAACGGTCAGTTTCATTGCCGACCGCTATCACACGACGACACAGCACATAATAGCCAGCTTCCTAATCCAGGACGGAGTAAATGCAAAAACCGACCTACAAAAACCCATCGTCCTGGAAGAAAACGAAATGGAGATACTGAGGGGGCTGACGGATTACATTCATTTAAAACGAAGCGAACTATGGACAGAAGAGATTTTTTAAGAGTGTCATCATTGGCAACATTATCGGCCATAGGCACATGGACAGGCTTATCGAATGTTCTTCCACAAACCTCACCAACTGCAGAGACCCGTACACCCGGCCAATCGAATACGCCTCAAGACATGGAACACCGCAAGCTCGGCAGGCTGGACGTGTCGGCCATCGGTCTGGGATGCCTTCCGATGGTGGGTTACTATGGCGGAAAGTATGAGAAAAAGGAAATGATTGCCCTCATCCGCAGAGCATATGAAAAAGGCGTGACCTTTTTCGACACAGCCGAAGTCTACGGCCCCTACACCAGCGAGGAATGGGTGGGCGAAGCTCTTGCACCGTTCCGCAATGAAGTGAAAATCGGCACAAAATTCGGTTTCGCCGTTGAAGAAGGCAAGCCGACCGCTCTAAACAGCCGCCCCGACCACATACGCCGCGCCGTCGAAGGCTCTTTGAAACGACTGCATACCGACCACATCGACCTGCTGTATCAACATCGTGTCGACCCACAGATTCCGATGGAGGACGTGGCCGGTACTGTGAAAGAACTGATGGAGGAAGGCAAAGTGCTGCATTGGGGATTGTCGGAAGCCAGTGCCCGGTCCATCCGCCGTGCTCATGCCGTATGTCCTCTTTCAGCCGTGCAGAGCGAGTATGCCATCTGGTGGCGCGAGCCGGAGACGAAAATATTCCCAACCCTTGAAGAACTGGGAATCGGCTTCGTTCCCTATTGTCCGTTAGGCCGGGCATTTCTCACCGGCGTTATCAACGAGAACAGCCGGTTCAAGCGTGGCGACCGCCGATGGAACCTGCCTCAATTTACCCCGGAAGCGCTGAAACACAATATGCCACTCGTCGCACTCGTCCGCCGTTGGGCTGAACGCAAAGGCATCACTCCCGCCCAATTCGCGCTCACCTGGATGCTGTCGCGCAAATCATGGATTGCACCGATACCCGGCACAACGAATCCCCTACATCTTGACGACTTCCTCGGTGCCGCCACTGTCCGCCTTTCAGCGTGGGAAATGGAGGAATTCGACAAGGAATATGCAAAAATCGACCTGATGGGACATCGTGCCGACCCGTTTACAGAAAGTCAAATCGACAAATAATATTCAGACTTATGGACTTTGTAACACTCAACAATGGCATAACGATGCCGATGCTTGGCTTCGGCGTCTTCCAGGTGACCGACAACGGCACTTGTGAAAAAGCAGTCAGCGATGCCCTCGCAGTCGGTTACCGCCTTATCGACACGGCATCTGTCTATGGAAACGAACGGGCCGTAGGTGCTGCGCTCGGCAAAAGCGGCATTCCTCGTGAGGAGCTGTTCATCACCACCAAAGCATGGATTTCCGAAATGGGATACGACAACACTCTCCGAGCGTTCGACTCGTCGCTGACAAGATTAGGCATTGATTATCTCGACCTGTATCTGATTCACATGCCTTTTGCCGACTACTATGGTGCCTGGCGTGCGATGGAAAAACTATACGCTGAAAAACGGGTCCGTGCTATCGGAGTCTGCAATTTCGAACCCGACCGCCTGCTCGATTTGTGTCAAAACACGGATATTATACCGGCTGTCAATCAGATAGAAACCCATCCGTACACCCAGCAGACAGAAGCCATGCACATCATGCAGTCGCTTGGCATACAAATGGAAGCATGGGGACCGCTGGCTGAAGGAAGAAACGGCCTGTTTTCCAACCCTGTCTTGTCGGCCATCGGACAGAAATACGGAAAAACGGCGGCACAAGTCGTGCTGCGCTGGCATCTGCAGCGCGGAGTTGTCGCAATTCCGAAATCGGTCCACAAGGAACGCATGACGGAAAATTTCGAAGTCATGGACTTTCGTCTGTCCGAAGAAGAAATGCAGACAATTGCCGCAATGGATACCGGACACAGCCTGATTCTCGACCTTCATGCGCCTTCCGAAGTCGAAAGGCTGTATCAAATTCCATGCAACAACTGAAACCACCTATAAAACCTTTATCAAAATGAAGAAAATATTCATCATGCTGATACTTTCAGCAATAACAACCAATTTCATTATGGCACAGAAAAAGATAGTACAGACAGCCGGACGCGACCAGTTGGGAGAATTTGCGCCCAAATTCGCGGAACTAAACGACGATGTTCTTTTCGGTGAAGTGTGGAGCCGCACCGACAAACTTGGCCTGCGCGACCGCAGCCTGGTTACCATTACCGCACTTATCAGTCAGGGCATAACCGACAACTCTCTGACATTTCACCTCCAGTCGGCAAAAAACAACGGCATCACACGCACGGAAATAGCCGAAATAATCACCCATATCGGCTTCTACGCCGGATGGCCGAAAGCCTGGGCTGCATTCAACCTCGCAAAAAATGTGTGGGCTGACGAAACAACCGACAGCGACAGCAAAGCTGCCTTCCAAAAAGAGATGATTTTCCCAATCGGAGAACCCAACACAGCCTATGCAAAATATTTCGTCGGCAACAGCTACCTCTACCCCGTATCAAACCAGCAGGCGAATATTTCCAATGTCACGTTTGAACCGGGATGCCGCAACAACTGGCATATCCACAAGGCCACTAAAGGCGGAGGACAAATGTTGATAGGCATCGCCGGACGCGGCTGGTATCAGGAGGAAGGCAAGGAAGCACAAGAAATCCTTCCGGGCACCGTCATCCACATTCCTGCCGGAGTCAGACACTGGCATGGTGCGGCCGCCGACAGCTGGTTTGCCCACCTTGCAGTTGAAATCGACGGGGAAAACATGTCAAACGAATGGCTCGAACCCGTGACCGATGAAGAATACAACCGTTTGAAACACTAAACTCCCCCTTTATGTTTAAGACTATTTTAGGGACATTCAGTAAATGTTCAAAAAATATAAGGCGGCATGTGTAAATGAGCTTGGTTTTTCATTTCACATGCCATCTTTATTGTTGTTCGCTTCGAAAAAGGCAAAATATGGTCAGTATCTACATGACGATTCGGGAGAAGCCATTAACCGAGCTCCTCCATCCATAAGATTTACAGATTTCAGGCAGCCTGTATCTGTCTGTTCTTCACCTTTTCTGCCATCAAGACTGCATTCGAAGTATGTATGCCGAAGAAAATCCAAAGGATTTCGGTCTTCCTGTTCCTTGCCCTGACCTTTGCCAGTGAGTAGTGTTGCTTGTGTGTGCCGAAGCTCCCTTCCAGACGCGTAGCCCGTTCCCTGCTGAGTTCCGAACGTAGTATCCGTCGCAGCTCCTCATCCTTGGCTGCCCGTCCCTTACGGACGAAGGAGGTGGCAATCCCCTTTTCCGTACAGAACTTCCGGTTCGCGTTGCTGGCATAAATGGAATCGGCGGCAACGGCTGTCACCTTCCTGCGCATGAGCCTCTGTTGGAGGTTGATGCATTCCTTCAGACGTATACCTTCATTGAAAGCATCAAAGGAAAGGTGTTCGATGAAGGAGATTCCGTCTACCTGTATATTGTTCACCTTGGCTCCGAACTCGACCGGCTTGGTTTCCTTCCCACGCACGATGGGGCGTACATAGTGGCGGTCTATACTGACAATACGGTCACGGACATCCTTCCTGCCGGCAAACAGCTGCTTCTGCTGCTTGAATGCCTTCCTTATGACTGACAGACGCCGGTGGTAGTCTGACGTATGTTCAAGCTGTCCTTTATGGTCGGCATGGAGACGGCCGGTCTGATACAGCAGCTTCTCCAGCAGGTTGAGCAGCCGCCTTTTCAACATCCGGCTGCGTGAGGCCTTACGTCTGCGCTTCCTGCTGTACGCAAGATATGCACGGCTCACGTCACCCCATTTGTTCCTCGGACGGCGGACACCAAGTATCCGACAATCCTCGCAGAGATGACGGTGAAGCCATTCCACACTTTCCCAAAGCAGTTTCAGGTCAGTGGGATGACGCATGTAGCTTTCATAGCAGGTGGCATCGGTCATACAGACGTGAAGGTTTTCCAGATAGGGACGCCAGTGTTCAGCAAGTATGCACTGGAAGGCATCCATATCCGGCTTTTCGGCCAGTTCCTGACGGATTGCACTTACTATCTTGTAGTTGGTGACCGGATGGGACGGATCGATTAATATACCACAGAAGAGCTGGAAGTGGATGTTCCCGTTCAGATGTTCTATCAGATGACGATCGGACAGGCCGGTATAGGACTTCAGAACCATCAGGGCTATCTTGCCGGTGGCAGAAAAATAACCTTTCCGTCCTAAAGGGGAATCCTTCAGTCCCATCTTCCGGGCGATAGAGGAGAAAGGAAACAGCGAATGGATGCGTCCCAATTCACTGCTTTCAAAACTTTTCTGATAATTTTTCAGAATATCGAACTCTGTAAAGCCTAAAGTAGGCTGAATCTTTAAAATATTTTGTATCTTAGCCATATCTTAGTCGGGGTATTTCCCCCGTTTTGGCCGTCAAACCTTATTTACGGGGGAATACCTAAAGATACAAAAAAGCCAACTAACTCGCAATGAATTTGTTGGCTAATTTTATACTATTTCTTGAATATCCCTATTTTAGCAATACTCACACTGATAGGGATACCTTTTTCCCTGTGTTCACAACAAAAAACGAATATGGACAAGACACAAGCAAACGCACGAATTCTCGTCGCCTATTTTTCCGCCACAGGCACCACAGCCAAAGTGGCAGAAAAACTGGCCGACGCAACAGCCGGAGAACTTCATGCAATCGTTCCGGCACAACCTTATACCGCCTCCGACCTCGACTGGAACGACAGCAATTCCCGCAGTTCCAAGGAAACCAACAATCCATCCGTACGACCTGCCATCGGAGGAAAGGCATTCAGCACGGACCGTTTTGATGTCGTGTTTTTGGGCTATCCAATCTGGTGGGACATGGCACCAAGAATCATCAACACCTTCATTGAAAGCCACAACCTCGAGGGTAAAACAATCATACAGTTTGCCACCTCAGGCAGTAGCGGCATTTCCAACAGCATAAAAGTGCTGAAAGAAACATATCCCCACCTTCTGTGGAAAGAAGGGAAGCTACTCAATCATGCAAGCGACAATGACATCCGGAAATGGGTAAAGCAACTGGGATATTGATACCCATACCTTTACAATCCCAACTGCATAAAAACGAGAAATCCCCGCCAGAGAGCTGACGGGGATTTCTGCAAGTGAAAAAATCTTATTGTTTAACAAGAGTAAGAGTTGCCTTGAGCTGGTTAGCGTCACTCAAGTCAAGCGTTATCTTGTAAGTTCCTTTATCAGAAATTGTGCAATTAGGAGCATTGAGCGTACCGAGGTCGTCAAAGCTACCACCAAGGCTTACATCCCAAGCGTTGTTAGCGCGGAATTTCAATTCACCAGGTTCCAACTCTACAGTACCTTCCCAAACGAGTCCGCCATTGTAAGTAAGGGCTGTTTCGTTGTCCCAACCGCCAGGAGTTGCGTTACCGATAACTCCGAACGAATTGATCTTAGTAGCAACGTAAGTCATTTCGTTAAGGTCAAGTTTGAAGTACATGACACCTGTTTCTTCCAGCTTGATGTTACCTCCGTGATCAGCCAAAGTTCCGGCTTCGGCACCAGCACCGTATTGAACCGGTTCCCAATCCAACTGAGCAGTGAACTTGAATTCGTTAGTACCGTCGAAAGTCATGTCAACGAAACCAGTCAGCACGTTTGACTCTTCCTCACATACGTAAGAAGTTCCGGCACTTGCATTCCAACCGTTGAATGCACCTACAACATACAATACCGGAGTGTAGGCCTGAATCATATATGTGCGTTCGAGCATGTCGATACGAACTTTGTATTGGCCTGTTGTATTGATAGTGTAAGCCGAAGCTTCTTCACCCTGATACAATTTGCCGTTTTCAGCACCAGGACCCCATGCATAAAGGAATTCATTACCCGGATCGTTCTTGGCTGCTTCAACGTCCTTAGCACCCATAAATTGGATATTGCCTTGTTGAAGCACAGTTGTCAATGAAAATACAGCATCGTCATAAACATCTGCATCGCTGTGTTCCAACTTAATGAGTGATTCGTCCCAACCCGGTCCGAACCAAGCATCAGTTACGATATAGTAGGCTTCATCAACAAAGATACCCAAGTCAACCGGAGTTACCGACTGTTCTGTAGCGTTCAAATAAACATCAGCGCCACCGATTTTCACGCGAGTCGCTCCGTCAGAGAAATATGGAGCAAAACGGAAATGTACGGTACGGGCATTCGGAGTCTTTCCGAACAATGTGCGGAAAGCATTGTCCAAATCTGTTTTAGCCACTTTGCTATCAGTTGTGGCAACCAAAAGTTTGTCACTGAAATCGGCAGCAGAAGCAACCTCAACGTTGTAAACGATAGTAGTACCTTCGTTCAGTTCCGGGCTCTTGACAGTCTTAATCAATTCAAGAGAATCGCCTTCAAATGTATTCAAATTGATGGAAGCTGCCAATTCATTGCCAGATGCCACTTCCACTCCTTCAACCGACATGACCGGAGCCTGCGGGTTGTTTTGCGGAATTGCTTCTTCGTACTCGTCGCAAGCAGTAAAACCGAGAGCGAGAGCAGACATTAAAAATATTCCTAATTTTTTCATATCAATCGTTTTCATTTGTGGCTTCCGCCCGGCGGACTATAAAAAAGTCCGCCAGAGTCAGCCGTTTAAGGTTATTATTTTACGCTTGCTTTACCTGTTACAAAGTTCAAATAAACTTTCAAGCCTTGATTTGCAGTTACACGTTCCTGGTCACCGCCTGTTCCACGATAAGCAATCTTGCCGTCGAAGAAGATGAACTCAGTGTGCCACCAGTCACCTGCCCATGGGTTACCTTCAAGATCCAACGGGTGGATACACAAGCGAAGTTCGCCAGTTGCTGCCAATGCCGGAGAAACGAAATCACCGTCAGCAGTTTCAGGAGCAACGAATGTCCATTCCGGCATATCGCTCCAACCGTTGTCACCCAAACCTGTACAAGCACCATAAACATATACATTAGCCGGGAAGACTGTCACTGTATAAAGAAGGTCACGACCTGACAAAGCAACAGAAACACCGAAGATATACCATCCGGACTTGTTTACTGTAATGTTCTTGTCGTTGTCGGCAGCAAATTCAAGACCTTCAACATTAGATACCAAAGTAGTTCCTTCATATCCGAAGTCACCGCCCCATTCAGCTTTCGTGTTGAACTTGAAGCCTTCGCCTTCTGCTACGTAGCGGATGCACCAGAACTTGTCAGGATTAGAGTGAACCGGAACCATTTCGGCAGCGTTCGACCATTCCCAACCGCAGAAGTTACCAATCATGTACATTGTAGTTGGCAATTCAACTGCCGGCAAAGCGAAGTAAGGAATTACGTTCAGCTTCACAGAGTTGGAAGTGATTTCAGAATCCTTCACCTGTGTATTGCTGAGCTGAGACTTAACGCGAACGTAAACAGGTACTGTACCTCCTGCTTCAGCCAAAGCAGCATCAATGTCTGCCTGGCTTTCCCAACCGTAGGTTGTGCAGACACTCATTGCGAAATCGTTAGCATCGATATCGATGTCACATACGCTGTAAGTAGTCGACATAGCTACAGGTGTTGCAAAATCCTCTGTCTTTGACAGTTCAATCGTATATTTGCAGACAGCTGAATAACCGTAGTCCGGCTGAGAGAAAGTCAGGTTGAGAGCACCTGCATTCTGCAAATCATATACACCGTTGGCAAATTGCGGTGTGTTGAGCACAAAAGTTGTCGGTTTCTGATATTGTGCCACTATCAGTGACGGCTCATCGGTTTCACAGGAAGTGAACATCGACAGACCGGCTATCGCCAATAATAAATATTTCAATTTCATAGTATTCACTTTTTAAATGGATTAATAGCCTGCATTCTGATATGCTCCAAATTCAGGTTGAGCTGCAATCACGTTAGCCGGAATAGGATAAACGTTCATGTGTGAGCCCATGTCTGTACCGCCGGCAACATAGCCCTTCCATGACCATGTATAGCCGCTTGTAAACTTGTTGAAACGAACAAGGTCGGTACGACGGTGATTTTCCCAGTACAATTCGCGGGCACGTTCGTCAAGAAGGTCGTTAGCCGTTACATTTGTCCAAGTAGAGGCACCGGCACGTTCACGAACCACGTTCACTGCAGCAATTGCTTCGTCAGCATTACCCTTGCCGCCCATAACGTAGCATTCAGCCTTCATCAAATAGATATCAGCCAAACGGAACACCGGAAGGTCTGTATCCGGGTGAGCATTTACATTCAGAACTTTTGCAGATTCTGCGATGTTGTCAACTGCAATAGGCTTAGAATTGTCGGCTTTCGGGAAAGAACCGTCAGCGTTCATGATAAGGTTAGTGAACTTAACAGCAGCGTAACCGTTGTTGAACTTCGAGAATTCAGTATTTTCCTTTGTGAAACCTTGAGCTTCCTTGCTCCAAAGGTCATCGCGAACGTCTGTTGAGTTGAACTTGTCGGAGAATTCAGCACGAGCGTGCATACAGCCCCATTGGTCATTCAAACCGTAGTCAAGACAGCTCATATAATATTTCTGGTCAGCCATTGTAGCATTTACGAAAGCAGCAGCCATCAGGAAGCGAGTACCGCCGTAAGCCTGAATGTTAGTTGCATCGTAAGGAATACCCCAAAGGATTTCGTTTTCAGCAGAGTTTGAACCGCCCGGCATGTATTGGTCGTTGTTGGCTGCAAACAATGCATGATAGTTGTTGGCCAAACCTGAGCTCTTGAAACCGCTGCCCTTGTGAGCATCGATAATCTGGTTACAAAGGTTCAAGCACTTTTCATAACCGTCAACTTCACCGTTAGTATAAACCTTAGCGTTCAAATAAACTTTGGCAAGAAGTGCTTTCACACCGTCAAGACCAACACGTCCGTATGACGGTTTTGCATTGGCAGCAGGCCATGCAGCGATGATGGCTTCCAATTCTGTTGTCAAACGGTTGTAAAGATCTTTACGAGTGATAGGCAGCGGGCTGTCGCCATAATCCATAGTTTCGTCTACCCAACCGCCGTTACCGAACAAGTCGAGCACATACCAGTAAGAAAGAGCGCGGAGAGCGCGGGCTTCCAAACGATATTGTTCTACATTGTTATAGTCTGTACGTACAGCCGGAGTCAAATCGATGCCTGATTCCAAAGTCTGACGGATAAAGTCGTTGCAAAGAGCAATGGCAATGTAAAGACGTGAATAAGTACCGTAGATGTTCACGTTGTTGTTAGCCCAAGTACCGGTTACGATATCAACCACACCGGCATCCGGCCAAATCCACAATGTTTCGTCAGTCGGGAACTCGTTCAACATATAGATGGCACGCGGATAGCAGCCGGCACCGTTGTCAAGACCGGACATATCCGAAGAACCTTCACCGCTCTGACCGGAAACGGCAAGAACAGAATAACATTTAGCAAACACCTGCGGAAGATATGTGTCAGGGTCAGCTTCTACGTTTGCCCAAGTAAATGAATTCGGGTCTTTTGGGGTAACATTAAGGTCGTTAACGCATGAAGTCATTGCAAACCCCATACCCAATGCAAGGCAACCTGCTGTTAATATTTTATTGATATATTTCATATGAGAATCAAATTAAAGGTTAGAATGTTGCTACCAATCCCAAAGAGTAAGTTGTAGGACGCGGGTAAACACCACCGTCAATACCGCTGAACACTTCCGGATCCAAACCGTTGTACTTGGTGATTACGAACGGATTTTGAACGGCACCGAACAAGCGCAGACGCAAGTTGTTGTTCAAAAGGTTTTGCCAAGTATATCCGAGTGTGATATTGTCACAACGGAGGAAGCTTGCGTTACGCAAGTAGTAGTCGCTCAACTTCAATTCCTTACTTTCTTCAAGAGTACCGTCGAAATAGAAGTCATTTACAACCAAGTTGCTCAAGTTACTGTTCTTCCAAGTGTCACCCAACACTGTGCGGTCTGACAATACGTTGTTGTAAACGTAGTTGCCGATGTTAGAGCGGAGAACGATACCGAAATCCCAGTTCTTGTAGCTGAATGTGTTGCTCAAGCTCATTGTTACTTTCGGGTCTTTCTGATGACGCAATACGCGGTCTTCACCTGTAATCTGTCCGTCACCGTTCTGGTCTACGTATTCACCTTCGATTGGTTTGCCGTTAGCATCGTAAACCTGTTCGTAGAGGTAGAATGAATAAGCAGGATAACCCACCTTGTGTGCTTGAACTGTATTACCTGTACCTGAGATACCACCTGTATTGATGAAGTAGTTCGGGTCGTCAGTAGAGTTCAACTTAGTAATTTCATTCTTGTTCCAAGCAACGTTGTAGTCAACGGTCCAAGTAAAGTCCTTAGTTACAATCGGACGGGCGTTGATAGCGAATTCAACACCGAGGTTGCGCAATGTACCGATGTTCTTGTTCATTTCGTTGGTTGTTGCACTACCGATAGGAACTGTAACATAGCTCAACAAGTCTTTAGTGTCGCGCAAGTACCAGTCCAAAGATGCAGTGATGCGGTTGCCAAGGAATGCAACGTCGATACCGGCATTGTAAGTAGTTGTTTCCTCCCACTTGATGTTCGGGTCATATCCGCCCGGATAAAGTGTAGGATAGTAAACATATTCGCCGTTCGAACCAACTGGGTTGATGATGCCCGGATAGTAAGAACCTTGGATTGAGCTCTGGTAAACGGCCATGTATGGGAACAAAGAACCGATATCCTGCTGACCAGTTACACCCCAACCCAAACGCAACTTGAATTCATTCATCACGTCAGTTGCATCCTTAAAGAAGTCCATGTTGCTGATCTTCCAAGCCAAAGCTGCTGATGGGAACAGACCCCAACGGCAATCCTTGTGGAAACGAGAAGTTGCATCGTCACGAAGAGTGAATGTCAACAAGTAAGTGTCCATCAAAGAGTAGTTGATACGACCGAAGAATGAAACCAACTGAAGTTCTGACATCCATTGATAGCGAGGTTTGTTTTCAAACACGCTTCCGATAGCGTCTTTAGAAGCTTCATCGATAACCAATGAGTAAACACCGTTGTTATTTACCGGATTTTGGTAACCGGCGCTCATGAATACGCCATTGTCGTTCCATCCGTAGTTGTCGAAGTTCTGCCAAGAATAACCGACAGTCACATCAATGTTAGAATCGATAGCGTCGATGTCTTTCTTATAGTTGGCATAGAAGTCCAACAGTGTATTAATCTTACGTTCGTATTTGTAAGTTTCTACGCTCGCACCGTTCTTCTTGTATGAACGCCAAGCTGTCGGTGAGTTTTGAGCGATAGTGTTGTATTCGTTAGTCTGTGACCAGTCGTAACCCAAGTTCAAGTTCAAGTGAAGTTCCGGAAGGAAGTGAACTGAGTAATCCAACTGCAAGTTACCGTTTGAACGGAGAACGTCAGCATAGTTGTTGCGGTCCATCAGGATAGAAACCGGGTTTTGTGTAGCATTGATATTTGCCAAACCACCTGATTCCCAAGTAGTGTAACCGTTGAACAGCTTGCCGGCAGAACCTTCAGCCATAGCATAGTCGGTATAAACCGGATGAGTCGGGTCCATAGCAACGGCAGCACCTACTGAACCGGAGTCACCAAAGTTGTTCTTGAAGTAGTAACCCTTAGCGTTCAACTGTACGCTCAAATGGTCGTCGAAGAATTTCGGAGTCAAGTTGATACCTGCTGTCACACGGTCCATGCTTGAAGTCTTGATGATACCGTTTGACTTGGTATAGTTGGCTGACACGCGGTAAGGCAAAAAACCTGCAGTACCACCTACGCTCAAGCTATAGTCGTGAGAAATAGTAGTACGGAGCACTTCGTCCTGCCAGTTTGTATTGGCATTGCCCATAGCAAGAACGGCTTCTGAACCTTCACCCCAGTATTGAGTCATCAATGCACGATAAGCATCAGCATCGAGCACTTCCCAAGTGTTGCGGGCGTGGTTGACATACATGTTGGCTGTGAAGTTAACCTGTGGTTTACCAGCCTGACCTTTCTTTGTAGTAATGATGATGACACCGTTAGATGCACGAGAACCGTAGATAGCTGTTGCAGATGCATCCTTCAACACTGTCATTGATTCTACGTTGTCCGGGCTAACCATTGCCAACGGGTTTGACATACCCTGTACACCAGAATTGTCGATGGGCACACCGTCGATAACGATAAGCGGGTCATTGTTGGCGTTCAAGGAAGCACCACCACGGATACGGATTGTAGCACCTGCTTGCGGGTCACCACCGCCTGATGTTACAACAACACCCGGAGACTTACCTACCAACAAATCCTGGGCTGATGTAGCCAAACCGGCTTCGATTTCGTCAGGTTTCATCACTGACACAGAACCGGTAGCATCTTCTTTCTTGACTGTACCGTAACCGATAGCAACAACTTCGTCAAGAACAACGCTGTTTTCTTTTAATGTAATCTTCAATTGAGTCTGACCGTTGACTGCCACCTGTTGGGTTTCGTAACCGATGTACGATACAGACAGCACTGCGTCCGGAGATACAGACAATGTAAAATTACCGTCAAAGTCAGTTGCAGCACCGGCACTGGCTCCAACAGCAATCACGTTCGCACCGATGACTGGAACACCGGTTTCATCAATAACCGTACCTTGTACAGTTATCTTCTGTGAAAACGCAGGAATGATAACAAACAATGCCATAAGCACTGTAAGCAATGACCTACGATTCAACTGTAAACAAAAGCTCTTCATTCAAGAATTGATTTAGTTTTACATTGGTATTAATAATCACTAATTGTTTTTCTTCGCTAATTGTTAGTCGTTATACACATATACAAACATAGGTTCAAGCAACTCCCCCACAAACGAAAAGAGGGAATCTTCGAATCATAAGCATATATTTTCATACAACAACAATAGTTACGTTGCAAAACTACAACTATTTTTAATACTATTCACATTTTTATTGGCAAAAATATTGGGAGAGCAGCACTTTTAACAACTGTTAATCAGCCTGCCCCACCCATTATATTGCAGAATACGGACTACCGTATCCGCTTAATGTCTTCTGTTTCAAGAAAGCGCTCGGAATAACGTATTCCCCACAAGTCGTAACGGTCAAGCTGACGGAGCATACGTCCGACAAAATCGTCCCAATTCTTACGTTCGACAGCCGACCAGCCGTTTTCGGCCACAGCCGCCAGACGCGGAAACAGGAAGTATTCCACCTTCCATGTCGTAGGGTCATATTCGGTCCACAGACAGCTTTCCACTCCCATCACCAGTGAAGCCTCTTCTGCACTGAGCGAATCGGGCACGACGTCATACCCATATACTTTTTTCATCGGAAGGACTCTTACCGGTCCCACTTCATCCTGTCGGGCCGATTCCCGCACGTTCAAGTAGCTCCAGCGTGCACTTGCCATAACCGTGCGATGACCGGCTTTGACGGCACGGACACCGTTTTCCGGAGCACGCCAGTTGACGATGACACATTTCGGAGATACGCCTTCTTGAAGCACTTCGTCCCAACCGAGAGCCGTTTTTCCATTTTGTTCCACGATGTCCACCACATAGTTCACGATATGGCTCTGGAGTGCGGATGTAGTTTTGATTCCGTGGTCACGCATATACTGCTGCGTTTCCTCGCTTTCTTCCCACCAGCGCGGAGCACACTCGTCGCCCCCGAGATGAATGTACGGTCCCGGGAAAAGGCTGCACAGTTCCGTAAACACGTCACGGAGAAAATCGAATGTCGCTGGCTTCGGAGCCAGCACATTATTAAATTTATTGAAGATACCCCAAGTCAGGGCACATTTCTTTTCCTCGTCAGGCTTTGTTCCCAGTTCGGGATAAGTGGCAAGCACAGCCATGCAGTGGCCGGGTATGTCGATTTCGGGAATGACCGTAATATGGCGTGCAGCGGCATACTCCACCACCTCTTTCACTTCCTCATGCGTATAGTAGCCGCCATAGGGAAGTTCCTTGTATTTTCCCGGATAAAGTCCTTCTATTTCACCTTCGCGCCAGGCACCTTTAGCCGTCAGCTCCGGCCGGCATTTCATTTCGATTCTCCATCCCTGGTCGTCGGTCAAGTGCCAGTGGAAATAGTTCATCTTGTGGGATGCCATATAGTCAAGCACCTTCTTAATATAGGCAACGGGGAAATAATGTCGCGACACATCGAGATGCTGTGCGCGGAAAGCAAACCGCGGATAGTCGTGAACGGCAACTGCCGGCAATATGGCACGGATTCCGGGGCGGGATGGCAACAGCTGTATCAGTGTCTGCACACCGTAGAACATGCCTGCCGGCGAAGCAGCTTCGACAACGACACCATCGCGAGCCGTGATGCAAAGCCGGTATTCTTCCTCTCCCATACCGGCATCCTTATTCCACAGAAGACGGACAGCCGGATTTTTCGTCTTTTTCACCAACTGCGGCTCAGCCAAAGGAATGCCGAGATAGGTTTCCATATAGTCGGCCAGATATTCGGCAGTCGGCAGCAACGTCTTGTCGGCAACACCGACAACTGCTCCACGGGCAATTTCGAATGTACCCTCCCCCTCCGTTATTTCCACAGGAGCGGGAACAATATCATAGTTTTTGGCGGCAGCCAACAGCGGAGCGACAAGCAAAATAGCGAATGCCAGTATATAGCAAAGATTCTTTTTCATTTCAAACGGATTTATTTCTTACGGTTAATGTCTTCAGTTTCGAGGAAACGCTCCGAGTAGCGGATACCCCACAAATCGTAGCGGTCAAGCTGGCGGAGCATACGGTCCACAAAGTCGTCCCAATTCTTACGCTCAACAGCCGACCAGCCGTTTTCGGCTACAGCCGCCAGGCGCGGGAACAGAAAATATTCCACTTTCCATGTCGTCGGCTCATATTCTGTCCACATACAGCCTTCCACGCCCATCACCAGCGAGGCCTCCTCTGCACTGAGCGTATCGGGCACAATGTCATAACCGTAGACCTTCTTCATCGGCAACGCCCACGTATGCCCCACTTCCGGCTGACGGGCCGACTCTACGAGGTTCAGATAATTCCAAAGCATGCTTGCCATCACCGTGCGATGTCCTGTCTTGACCGATTCCACTCCGAACTCCGGCTTTTGCCAGTTGACCACAACGCAGTTTTCCGACGCACCGCCTTCGAGCACTTCATCCCATCCGAATGCCGTCTTTCCGTTGCGTTCAATCACGTCCTGCACATAGTGGACAAAATAGCAATGGAGAGCCGCCTCGTCCTTCAGTCCTTTCTCACGCATGAACTGTTGGGTTTCTTCCGACTCCTTCCACCAACGCGGTGCACACTCGTCACCGCCAAGATGCACATACGGTCCCGGGAACATTTCACAAATTTCCGTAAAAACGTCGTTCAGGAAGTCGAAAGTTTCCGGTTTCGGAGCCAGTACGTTGTTAAACTTATTGTAGATGCCCCATGTCAAGGCACATTTCTTTTCTTCTTCCGGATTAGTTCCCAGTTCGGGATAAGTGGCAAGCACCGCCATGCAGTGACCCGGTATGTCGATTTCGGGAATGACCGTAATGTTGCGCGCAGCGGCATATTCCACAATCTCCCGCACATCCTCGCGTGTATAGTAGCCGCCATATGGAAGTTCTTTGTATTCTCCCGGGTAAAACCCTTCAATCTCCCCTTCGCGGAAGGAGCCGAAAGAGGTCAGCTCCGGACGGCATTTCATCTCGAGCCGCCAGCCCTGGTCGTCGGAAAGATGCCAATGAAAATGGTTTAGCTTATGAAACGCCATAAAGTCGAGATATTTCTTGATATAGGCAATAGGGAAGTAATGGCGCGCCACATCGAGAAGCAGTCCACGGTAGGCAAAGCGCGGACGGTCGTTAATTTCCACCGCCTTGAGAATAGCACGGATACCCGGACGCGACGGCAGTAGCTGTATCAAAGTCTGCACACCATAGAACACACCGGCCGAAGCTGATGCCGTAATAGCCACACCTCCGTCGGCCGTCACCGAAAGGCGGTAAGCCTCCACTCCCTGCACATCATCAGACAGACGCAGCAAAATACCGTCTGCCGCTCCAATCACCGGTTCTTCCATCACTGCCAGCGGCATACCTAAAAATTCTTCCGCATAGTCAGCCAAATAGTGCGCAGTGGGCAACAGCGACTTGTCGGTTACAAAAACGGATGTATTCCGGGAAATTTCGTAAGTACCTTCGGCCTCGACAACCTCCAAAGGCTGCGGCACGATTTTATACGCAGATGCGTTAGAAGAGAATGCAAGGACAGTCATAATCAGAATGACAAAAAAATGGTTCAATAAACTACGTAACATGATTGAGGTTAAATGCTCGTTTTGCAGCACAAACTTACGACTATTTCCCGACTAAACCAACAGCCAGGAAAGAAACTTCGGCCCTCAAACTGCATTTCCACGAACTTTTCAGGAACATTTTCCGGCGATTTTCCGTAAGTTTGCAACCGGAAATAAATGTAATTGAAAAATGGGAGCTTACAAACGAAACTGGATTATTCCTAAGGGACACGAACTTACGGAAATGGACCGCAAGATTCTTTACTATCAGGAACGCGGCCATCTGGTCCCTTCACCGAAGCTGATTAAGACTCCGGAACAAATCGAGGGCATTCGCCGAAGCGGAAAAATCAACACGGGAGTGCTCGACCTTGTGCAAAAAGAAATAAAAGCCGGCATGAGCACAGCCGACATTGACCGGCTTGTTTACGAATACACAACCGCCCACGGAGCTATTCCGGCTCCGCTCAACTATGAAGGCTTTCCGAAAAGCGTCTGCACATCCATCAATGAGGTAGTGTGCCACGGTATTCCTTCGGAAGACGAGATTCTGGAAGAGGGCGACATTATCAATGTTGACGTATCGACGATTCTCGACGGCTACTATTCCGACGCGTCGCGTATGTTCATCATCGGCAAAACCACACCGCAAAAGGAAAAGCTGGTGCGTGTGGCTAAAGAATGTCTGGAAATCGGTATGAAAGTGGCGAAACCTTACTGCTTTGTAGGTGACATAGGCCATGCCATCGAACGCCACGCCAAGAAAAACGGATTTTCAGTGGTACGCGACCTTTGCGGTCACGGTGTCGGTTTGGAATTCCACGAAGAACCCGACGTGTTCCATTTCGGCCGCCAGGGAACAGGCATGCTTCTTGTTCCGGGAATGGTGTTCACCATCGAACCGATGATCAACATGGGTACCTGGAAGGTGTTTGTCGACGAGGATGACGACTGGACCGTAGTGACCGACGACGAACTGCCGTCAGCACAATGGGAACACACTTTCGTCATGACCGAAAACGGCGTCCAGATTCTGACATACTGATATATCAGCAAAACGATACGGACAGCAACTTTAATCCGTAAAAAACAAATTACCCAAGACTACACATTGGTAATCTTGGGTAATTTTATTTTCAGTCTTTCAGACTACTGAAAGGAGTTTATTCTACTTTCTTCAAAGATTCTGCGATGTATTCGAATTTACCGACACCTACAACCTTATATTGGATTGTCCAAGAAGTAGTAGCGCTGCCGTCATAAATTCCGAAATTGATAGTGTAAATCACATCAATGCCATCCACAGGAGCAACTGTGCTATAAAGAGCTTCCAGAGCGTGAGGGAAAGATTCCGGCAGGCGTTCCCACATCAATTTCTCGATATCGGCATCGCTCATGTCGTTGTATGTACCCTGACCCTTCCATGCGCTTACGCGGAAGTCGAAGTTGTTCTGATAAGCAGAACCACCATAATAATAGTCATTGTTGCCGTAGCCGGTTACATATTCCGGGTAATTTTCTTTCACCCAATCTGTAATGGCCTGATAGAAGGCAGACACTTCAGCATTGCCTTTTTCTACCGGCAAGTCAATCACTGTACTTGGGTCATAGTTCCATTTACCGCTAGACAGAACGAACTGATTTGTCAGAACTTCGACAGCAGCCGGAACCCATTGTCCGTTTGTTCTTGTGTAAGTAGCGCAGTTAACGCTTGTCACCTTGTCTGCATAGTACTTGTAAGCGATTGTATATTCGTCTTCTTCCTTAGCATAAGGATATTTCTGTGACAAATAAACCGGCAGACACAAGTCAGGCGACATTGTTGAATCAAAGTTACCGTATGAACTACCCATTGCCTGATAATCGGCTTCGTCCAATGAAAGGGCACCTGTAAACAAGTTCCAAGCAGAACCGTCAAATTGGAAAAGGTCGCTTACCTTAGCATACTTGGCTTCGCTTGTTCCTGCAGACTTCTTAATCACGATATTGTCAACCTGAACAGTTGTTGTAGCCTTATCGGAGTTACCTGTATAGCGGAATGCAAAGTAAATCTTCTTGCCAGCCAATGCAGAAAGATCGTAATCACATACGTTGCTCAATGTGCCGTAAGTTCCAGACGGAACAGGGATTTCAACAGCATCCGTAATGTCGACCCAAGTTGCTGCTACTACTGCTTCTTTTGTAAAATCTGACAAATTCTCGCTGTAAAGCAAAGAGAGGCGTCCGCCTTCTTCTCTATAATTACCGTAGCAAGCATCAAATGTCAGCTTCATGCCAGCCTCAACAGCTATTTGCGGAGTAATCATATAAGATTCCAATTCACCGTCGCTGTGCTTGTAGGCACTCTGCTGCATATACAGATTTCCGCTGAACGATTTGGCCTGCCAAGTGTATGAACCGACAGTTGTCACATTATGCCAGCCGTCGATTGCCACTGATTCATTGGCAACCTGACTTTCAAAACCTTCTTCCAATACCGGCTGTGCACCTTGAGGTTCTTCTTCCGAATAGTTATAGTCAACCAATACGATATTTCCTTCGGCTGCCTCAGGGAATGCAGTTTTCAAAATACCCGGAACATGCTTGGAAGCACTTTCCTTCGGTGTGAAATATGTATTCTTTGCACCGTCCCAAACAGCAATGTAATCATCATTCTTTACGCTATAGACAGATGCTGCATTCAACGCTTTTTCCACCGCTGTGGAAGCTCTGCGCTGCTTGTAAGTCACCTTAATGGCTGAACCCTCATCGGCAGAATACCAGGTAGAAGCCAAAAATGCAGGAATGTATTCCGTACCGGGCAATTCATCAGTGAAAGTCAACGATGTTTTCAATGCTGATAATTCGCCAGAAAGACCAGCTGAAGCAGCAATCGCTTTGTTGGTGCTGTTATTGGCAATAGTGGCATAGTCGGCATCCGTCAATGTATAATCTTTTTTCATAACATTGGTAGGACGAGTCAAATCCTCCAAGCCCTCAAAATTATGCTCGTTGTAATCGCACGCTCCCAGCGTAAGCAGCGCTGCTACTGCAGGAACAAAATATATTTTTTTCATAAATTCTACCTACTTTAGAAATTAAAAATTCAGTTTCAGTCTCACGCTGTACGTACGACCCCATGCGTAGAACACACGTGCGTCTTTCCATGTATGTGAAGAACCGTCGACAGCATCTGTGATGTATTCCTGGTCAAACACGTTATCGATGTTTCCGTAAAGTGTAGCTTTCACCTTACCGATATTGAAACGATAGCTTGCGCTTACATCAAACACGTTTGCATCCGGCATTTTCCAAGGATCGTCGTATGATTTTTCACCGTTGGCTACCAAATCGCTTGAGCTGAATGACCAGTCAGCGTAGTTGCGGCCATAGTAGTTCCAGTCAAGACCTACACTCAAAGATTTAGTAATCTTGGCATCGAAGCCCAAAGCAGAAGTTGTCTGAGCAGAGTTACCTACCTTTGTATTATTCAAATGGATAGTCATTGAAGCGTGGTCTTCAGCCTGAATTCCTGATGCGTGAGTGATTTCACCTTGGTTAGTCCAGCTCTTTACCGGTTGTCCAGTTGAATCATAGAAATAACCCTTGGCATCGCAATTCCAACGCCAGTGTCCCATAGAGAACATACCGCGAATATCCAACCAGCTGAACGGTTTTGCAACGAAGTCCAATTCAACACCCTGGTGAATAGCGTTAACACCGCTCATGTTGATGCTGATGCGGTCAACAAATTCGCCGTCACCATTCTTCAAGTCGATACCACGGCTCATTGTCTTGTTCATCCACTTAGTGTGGTACAAGTTCAAGTTAGCAGTGAAGAAACGAGAACGGAAACCATAGCCCAATTCAGCAGAGAATACATTTTCATTCACAGCATCCGGGTTAGTAAGGTTGCTGGTTGTTGACTGAAGGAATGCACCGCCTGAGAAGAAAGGAGCACGGCTGATATAACCTACATTGGCAAATACGTTGTGATTGTCTGTCAAGTTGTAGTTCAAACCACCCTTAGCAGTGTAGCCCAAGAAGTTAACTGTTTCCGATCTTGCATGGTCTACATCATAGTAGAAGCGGTCATATCTCCAGTAACCTGTGTTTGAAATAGAACCGGCAACGAAAGCGCTGAGTTTGTCTCTGTTGTATTCAGCCTGAGCAAATACACCTTCTTGAACTGTATATCCATCATAGTCGCGATATACAACGTCACCGATCTGCAACTTCTGGTTAACGAAAGCGCTTCCGGCAGCAGCTGCGGCATTGTTTGCCACCAACACATTTTCACGTGATGAAGAATCCACAAAGTAGTCACCGCCGTAAAGGTCGCAAAGTTCATTTGTGTGAACGCCTTTATAGTAACGGAAGTCTACACCACCATAAAAATCAACATATTCACCGAACTTGGTTGTATATGTAGAAAGCAAACCAATCCAAGTGTGCTTGTTATATGACTTGGACATTGCCATTCTTGAACCGTTTTCGCTTTCCTGGTTCAATTTGTAAATTTCATCGTAAGCAAAAGTACCGTCTTCGTGACGGAAAGTAGTGTTCAGCGTACCGTAAGAAGCACCGTACCACTGGCTTCTGTCAGATGATTCCAAACCTTGGCCGGAATAACCGTAACCGTTACCGATAGAAGCATAAAGAGCAGTACTCAATGATGACTTGTTGTCAATCTGCCACAAGTGGTTCAACGAAAGTTGCGGTTTGTGGTAAGCATTGCGGGCAGAAGTCTTTCTTTCACCGTTGATACCATAACCGTAAGTAGGGTTATATCTGTATGGGCTGTCGCCGTTCATGTATTTTTTAGCAACTGTCTGCCAGCCTTCGATTGTAAGACCGTCGTTGTTGTTACGCTGGTTGTGCCATTGCGGAGCACCGAATGCTGTGAATGACAACTGATGAGCATCGTTGATACGTTTTGCAACGTTGATAAACCAGTTGTAGGCTTCATATTCAGTACCCTGAATATAACCGTCAGACCATGATTTAGCACCTAACAAAGTCAATGCCCAACCAGATTTAGTCATACCGCTTGACACATTGAACATGATTTTATTGTAACCGTCATTACCCATTGTAAAGGAAACGGAACCGCCTTTCTTTGCTTCAACAGAGTTTGTCACGATGTTGATAGAACCACCCACAGAAGGAGCTGAAACCTTCGATGCACCCAAACCTCTTTGAGTCTGCATGCTGCGAGTCACATCCGACAAGCCTGCCCAGTTTGACCAATATACACCGCCCCATTCCATATCATTCATCGGCACACCGTTAATCATAACGGCAATGTTTTCCGATTCGAAGCCGCGCATGTTGATACGAGAATCACCGAAACCACCGCCTTGCTTAGTTGCATAAACACCCGGTGTTGATTTCAAAATTTCAGGAAATTCCTTTGTTCCCAATTTTTGTTCAATGAACATCGGTTCAAGTGTAGAAGCAGCAACCGGAGTCTTGCGGGCAATAGCCACCGACGATGTAATAACCACGTCATTCAGCATCACAGCACTTTGCTGCATCTTGATGACACCAAAATCAACAGAAGGGCCCTTCTTGTCAACTTTTTGTTTGTGTTCAACATAGCCCACAAACTTAAATACCAATGTAGCATTGGGTGCAACGTTCAGCTTAAAGCCACCGTTGATATCGGTTACCATAGCTTGTGTGGTACCCTCAACCAATACGGTAGCACCAACCAATGATTCGCCTGTTTTTGCATCAACAAGCTGACCAGTAACTGTAGTAGTCTGAGCATATGCAGACATGCTACATACTGCCATAAGTGCAACTAACAGGAAATGAATTAGATTTCTTTTCATAATTCTTGTTTTGTTAATAAATTGCGTTAATAAAACATTAATTAATGTTTCTTAGTGCAAAAATAGCGAATAAAATCCATACTTTTATTACATTTCTATGAATTATTTTAAGAATATTAGTGAAAAGTATCATAATCCAAACCTCTACACCACATTTAAGCCAAAATATCCTGGTACTGACAACTGCAACCGGCATGAAACGCTACTGCCAGGCAACACAAAAGGCCTCTTAATTTAACTTAAAACACATCGGGAAGCTATCGCATTTTGTCGGTATACATGCCGGAAAATATCGCATAAAATAGCGATTTACAAGCATAGCTGCCGTCACTACATTTGCATATGACATTTTAAACACAGAACAAGATGAAGAAAACGGGTATTTTTTTCGGTTCCACTACGGGAACTACTGAAGGAGTTGCCGCAAAGATTGCGGAAGTGTTGGGCTGCGGTAAGGAAAACATCCACTGCGCGGCTGACTTGACAAAAGAACTGGCTGAAAGCTACGACGTTCTGGTGCTGGGCTCGTCGACCTGGGGCGCAGGCGACTTGCAGGACGACTGGTACGATGCTGTGAACGTGCTGAAATCCATGAACCTCTCCGGCAAAACGGTGGCACTTTTCGGCTGCGGCGATTCGGAATCGTTCAGCGACACTTTCTGCGATGCCATCGGAACACTTTACAACGAACTGCAACCGACCGGATGCACCTTCGCCGAAGGTATCGGTACGGAGGGCTACAACTTCGACAGCTCTACGGCTGTTGTTGACGGAAAATTCCTCGGACTGGCACTCGACGAAGTCAACCAGCCGGACATGACCGACGAGCGCATTGCCGCTTGGGCAGAGAATGTAAAAAAACACATGGACTGACATCATAAAGGAAACGACAATGAAAACCGAAATCCTCCAACCCCACCCCGACAGCGTGCCTGCGGAATTGCAGCTGTTTATGAACTGCATCTATGAATACAAAAAGGGCATCCGTTCGATGGTATTGCTCACAATGAGCAGCCGTCACCGCGAATTTGCCACACGACGGCTGGAAAGCAACGGCATCAGCTATGAAATTCAAACTGTTTCGCCGGAAAAAATGAATCTGTTTTTCGGACGGGAGGAGTGCATGGAGGTAATACGGAAAATTGTCATCCGTCCGCTGAACCAATTGTCGGCCGAGGAGGATTTTATCCTTGGAGCGATGCTCGGCTACGACATCTGCCAGCAGTGCGTACGCTTCTGCAGCCGGAAGCAGCAGGCTTCTGCATGACGACGTTTGAGATTCCCCTACCATGAAAAACACAAAAGCACTGCCCCAGTCAGGACAGTGCTTTTATCTTATGATTAAAAGGAGGAATGCTTATTTTCCGCCTTTGCGTTTCTGTTGTTCGCGGAGCATAGCCTGCTGTTGGCGTTGTGCCTCTTCCAGACGGGCCATAAAGCCGCTCTTCTTTTTCGGTTTCTTGGCGTTTTCAGCCATCTTCGCACGCACCTTGTCTTCCTTGATAATCAAACGGAAAGCGTAAGTCTGACCGATAGTGATAATCAGCGACAGGAAGTAGTAGTAGCTCAAACCTGCTGCATAGTTGTTGAAGAATACAAGGAACATTACCGGCATCAGATACATCATCCACTTCATACCCGGCATCTGGTTGCTTGACGGGTTGGACTGCATGTTAATATAAGTGTAGAGAATGTTCACTGCCGTCATCAACAAACAGAACAAGCTGAGGTGATTGCCGAAGAATGTAGAAATCAAAGGAATATGTGCATCCCATGAGAAAATCACATCCGGAGCCGACAAGTCCTTCGCCCAAAGGAAGGATTCACCGCGAAGTTCAATAGCCGACGGGAAGAAGGAGAACATCGCAATGAGGATAGGCATCTGCAACAGCATCGGCAGACAGCCGCTCATCGGGTTCGCACCGGCACGGCTATAAAGTTCCATCATCTTCTGGTTGCGCTTCAGTGCATTTTCCTGACCCGGATATTTATCGTTGATTTCCTTGATATCTGGAGCAAGCACACGCATCTTCGCCTGAGAAGAGTAGCTCTTGTAAGTCAACGGGAAGAGCACAATCTTGATGAAGATAGTGAGCAACAGGATAATGATACCGTAGTTAAGGTCAAGCGTTCCAAGGAAGTTGAAAATCGGGATAATGACACCCGTATTAATCCAACGGAACAATGACCAGCCGAGCGGAATCATCTTAGTCAGCTTCAAGTCTTCGTCCGGCGAAATGATATCGTCGTATGAAGCAAGGAGTTTGTATTCGTTCGGACCGAAGAACAGGTGGAAAGAAGCCGGATTCGGGTTTGTCGAACTGTATTCGAGCTGCGATTCTGCCCAAAGTTCCTTCATGAAGCCCTTGTGGTCGGGAACATCTTTCTCGATAACCTTGCTTGTCAAGTGGTTTGTGCCCAAGAAATAGGTATCGGCAATAAAGACAGAAGAGAAGAACTGATCCTTGAAGCCAATCCATTTCAACTTGTCTTCCACTTCCTCACGGTCGTTGCTTGTTTCGCTAAGGTTGTCGACATCACCGCCGCTACCCAATTGCTTATAGTACAGACCGCTGTTGCGTTCTTCGAACATTTCACCCATTTCGTGGCGTGCCAGTTTCTGATACCAGTGGAAGTCCATTGTAGCAATGTTGGCAGGGATGATGGTGTTCATGTTCTTCTGAACAACTTCCATCTTCACCAGATAGCTGTTCTGCGGCAACGTGTAACGGATACCGAACTCAACACCTGTACCGAATTCCAACAGCATCAACACCGTAGAATCGTTTTCCTGAACAGGCTTGAAATAGAAATCCTTCGTATCGAAACGCTGTGTGTGAGTGTTCAGCACAAAACCGTAGGAATTGTTGTCGTTGCGATAAATTTCGCAAGGCACTGTATTGCCTTTCGAATATGCAGTGTATTCCTTCAGCGTTACCGACGAAATCACACCGCCCTTCGTTGAAAGGTCAATAGCCATCAGATTGTTCTGAAGTTGCACGGTTGTGCTGTCGCCGCTGACAAACTTAACGAAGCTGGAATACTTCGTCATCTTGGCAACAGCCTCACGCACTTCCTTCACGGCTGCATTGTGAAGCAGACGGGAAGAAGGTTCCGGCATTTTAGTCAGACTGCTCAAAGGCAGTACCGTATCGGACAAAGCAACCGTACCGACCACTTCGTTGTCATTCATCGAAAAAGCTACAGCACCATTTTGGATGCTATACACCTGTTTTCCCTCTTTTTCCTCAACTTTTCCGTAGAGCTTTACAGCCTCCTTAATCGTATTGATTTCCGCTGCGCTCAAACTGTCGGCCAACACGCTGCCGACGTTTTCATCTTTCGCGACATTTTCGGTTGCCGCCTGCTGCATCTGGCTCTCGTCGGGGGCATTCAGCCACATGAAACCGAAGATAACCAGCCCCATCAGGAGCAGCCCGAGAATCGTGTTCTTATCCATCGATTGTAGTCAATAAAAAATTTAAATAGGTTATATAGTTTCTTATTTCTTGCGGTTATCGATTGCAGCTTTAACGAAGCTCAAGAACAATGGGTTCGGCGACAATACCGTACTGCTGTATTCCGGATGGTACTGTGTTCCGATAAACCATTTCTTGTCAGGAATTTCAACCACTTCCACCAAATGAGTGGACGGGTTTTCACCTACGCACTGCATACCGGCAGCCTCAAACTGTGCACGATATTCTTCGTTGAACTCGAAGCGGTGGCGGTGACGTTCGCTGATATTTGTCGTACCATAAGCCTGAGCCACCTTCGAACCTTCGCGAAGCACACATTCGTATTCGCCAAGACGCATTGTTCCGCCCATGTTCGATACGCTCTTCTGTTCTTCCATAAGGTCGATGACATTGTGCTGAGTCTGCGGATTCATTTCCGTACTGTTAGCATCCTTCAAGCCGAGCACGTTGCGGGCAAATTCAATCACCATACACTGCATACCCAAACAGATACCCAATGTCGGCACATCATGCTCGCGACACCATTTCAAGGCTACGAACTTGCCTTCGATACCACGCTGGCCAAAGCCCGGAGCGATAATCACACCGTCCATATCCTTCAACGTTTCTTCAACGTTTCCGTCGTTCAGCTTTTCAGAGTGGATATATTTCAGATTCAGTTTGAAACCGTTGTATGTAGCAGCCTGGAACAAAGATTCGTTGATTGACTTGTAGGCATCCTGCAACTCTACGTATTTTCCGACAAGACCGATAGTGACTGATTCCTGTGCATTCTTCATCATGTCGAGGAAGCGGTACCACTGAGTCAAGTCAGGTTCGCCTTCGAACGGAGTGTTAGTCTTGCGGAGCACGATTTCGTCAAGGTGCTGTGCATGCATTGTCAACGGCACTTCGTAGATAGTCGGTACGTCGATTGACTGGATAACGGCTTCAGGCGACACATTACAGAACAGAGCCACCTTGCGGCGCATTGCGGCTGGAATATCTTTTTCAGTGCGGAGAATAAGCACATCCGGCTGGATACCCACTTCCTGCAACTGTTTTACAGAGTGCTGTGTCGGTTTCGTCTTCAATTCCTTCGCAGCGTTCAGGAACGGTACATAAGTCAAGTGGATGCAGATACAGTTTGAACCCAGTTCCCATTTCAGCTGACGCATACTTTCAAGGAACGGCAACGATTCGATATCACCCACTGTACCACCGATTTCAGTGATTACGAAATCGTATTTGCCGGTATTGCCGAGCAATTTCACATTACGCTTGATTTCATCGGTGATGTGCGGAATGATTTGCACAGTCTTGCCGAGATAGTCACCGCGGCGTTCCTTGTCGATAACGCTCTGGTAGATACGGCCGGTCGTAATGTTGTTGGCACGGGTTGTATGAACATTCGTAAAACGTTCATAGTGTCCGAGGTCCAAGTCTGCCTCGTGACCGTCAACTGTCACATAGCATTCGCCATGCTCATAAGGATTTAGCGTACCCGGGTCAATATTGATGTACGGGTCAAACTTTTGGATAGTCACTCTAAAGCCGCGTGATAAAAGCAAACGCGCCAAAGATGATGATATGATACCCTTGCCCAATGAGGATACAACACCACCAGTCACGAATATGTACTTAGTTTCCACAACTATTTTTGTTTTAATGTTTTATTTTGCAAAGATAGTGCAAGCCGAGCGAAAAGACAAGCAAGGTGAGAGAAAAAAAGGACTTGTCCGTTTTTTCCGAACCGCAGCTGGCTTTATCAAAAAACAAAATGAAACAAAATGAATGTAATTCAAATTTTGTTTCAGGGAGTTTTTCCGAAGCGCAGCCTATCTTCTATAAAGATAGTGCAAGCCGAGAGAAATACAAAATGAATTCATTCAATTTTGTATTTCCAAGGCGCTGCCTGTCTTATTAAAAGACAGTGCAAGCTGAGCGAAGAAAAAAGAGCTTGCTCAATTTTTTATTCCGAAGTGCAGCCCAACATGCCAATACACATTGACAGAAGAACAAAAGAACATATTTTTTGAAGGCTTCAACCTCAAATTTTTGTCCTTCTGTTCTTCTGTCCAAAGAAAGTCAATGTGTTAATTTTTACAAAATGGGGGGGGTAAAAATATTTCGCTATATTTGCAGAATATAGGATGCTATATTTGTATTCAGATAACGACTTGCATTCCAATTAACTCTAAATAATAATATTATGAAAAGACTTACATTTACAGCCCTGCTTTTACTTGCGTTTTCAACAGTCAGTATGCACGCACAATCGTTTGTCGAACAAATGCACTTCGAAGCCTCTACAGCAACAGGAATAAGAAATAACGGAATAACCCCTATTGATTTTTCATTCAAATACCATGTTGATCTTATTCCTGCATTATACATATTCATTGCCATAGAAGACAATCTAAGTCTATACAAAAACAATGAAATCAAGACGTATGTCAATGGTACCAGTCTGGGCGGAGGTTTAGGTGCAAAATTACTAAATCGTACAAAAAGCAGTCATGCCCTCGACTTACGCGTAAAAGCCTTGGAGACTCTTGGAAAACCAGATTGGAAACGTACAACTTACGATGCTTCCCTGGCCTGGTATATCGAGTCTGCCAAATTCTCCCCTGTCGTCGAACTTGGCTATAGATTTCTGGATTCCCACATTCATGGCTTTGACAATTACGGAAATGCCTACATCTCCTTCGGTTTAAGATATTGACACTACCCAACTTATAAAACTTCGACAGAAGAACAAAAGAACATATTTTTTGAAGGTTCCAACCTCAAATTTTTGTTCTTTTGTTCTTCTGTCAAAAAAAGGAACCGTTTGTTTTTACTGTCTAATAGAATAACGTCAAACCTGTTGACAAGTGGTTGAACGATGGACCGAAGTCGCTGTGAAGCATATTGCACGGCGAATATTTCACATACCAGCCTATCGACTTGAAGTCAAGCCCGGTCATCAAGTCCACCGTTACGCGCTGCTGATGGATATTGTCAGAGAAATACTTCTGTTCTTCGCCGTTCAGATTGTAGACCGTCTTCATGCTGGCATACGTATTGAAATTCACAACCGCACCGATTCTCCAAGTGAAAGCCCGACCAAGCTCCTGTTGGAACATGACAGGAACAGTCCAACTGAAAATCTTGATACGCGAAAATTTCACATCGGCATCTTCCGGATAGGAATCAAACGAAATCGCGCTGTTGTCCTTTACGAAACGTGTCTTTCCGGTCATGCGGTAGTTGCGCCATCCGATACCAAAACCGATTGAAAACGATGTATTTTTAGTTGCCCACGGATAACAACGGAGATTCAGAATATGGTCGGCAAAAATTTCATACGAACTGCCCATGTCCACATCCATCGGAGCCGGAGCATTCATGGCGTTTACAAAACCAACGCCCACGCCACCCACTTCAAAGCTGAACCGCGGCTTGCGGGTAGTTTTCTTCTTGTTGTCGACAAACGGAATTTTGAAATCCCAGTTAGTAGAGCCCTCGCTCACGATTTCGTTGTCGAACGCCTGACCGCTGCGGGCATAGGAATAATAGTAGTCGGGATTTTCGGGTATGCCGTACACCTCCACTTTCACCCGTTCATCGTTGTGCTTCACCACTACCGAATCCGGTTTATGAAAGCATAATACGGAATCAGCCTTCACTGTCTCAACTGCTCCGGCTGCCAATGCACTGCAAAGTACAGCCATGCAAAAAATCATTCGTTTCATATGTTTTATCTGTATTTTTATTGTCACTTGATTTGTCATTTAAACATGGACTTCAGTTGCGCCAGCGTGGCCTTTCCCTCCATGTAAACCACCGTCGTTTCGGGTTTAGCTCCTTTGCGCAGCAGGTTGTTGCGATAGAACACATAGCGGAATGTGCCGTCGCCATTGGCAAAGGTAAAGAACCCGTAGTACAGACGGCCTCCCGTCATACCCTGCTCACGGTCAGTGGCCGCCTTCGCATCGCTGAGCACAAGCTTTTCCATGCGCTCAGCCGTAGCGGCATCAGACTTCACCGTCAAGCTGCGGAACACCGTCAGATGGTAAGGTTCCAGTTTTTTTCCTTTCACGATTACCTCCACCACATTCGGCTGCTTTTCCAGTCCGCTGCTGAAAAGTTCTCCGATCGCCATTCCCTTTTGGCTGAATGCCGCAGGAACTGCCATTGTCAGCAGAAACAAAATTAAAACTGCTCGTTTCATATCTCGTCGTTTCTTTTTATCCATTCTACAATCATTCACCCAACGTACTGAAAATGTCGGCCATTTGGCTGTCGATATCCATAGCCTCCGAAGCCTCGCCCATATCGTCCATCGAGCGGTGCATTTCGGCCAGCACCACACTTTCGTCTGTATATTTCACGCCGCCAATGTAGGCCACACACTGGTTCTGTCGGCGGTCGACGGCATAGAATGCCGAACCGGCCACAATCAGCAAAACTCCAACGGCAGCTGCCACACGGCTGATGTTCAGACGCAGCGTCCGATGCCGTCTGCGCTCCTGCTCCCGTTTTCCGACCGTCAAAAAGCCCATCACTGCCCGCAACTCGTCAAACTCCCTGCCTTGAGCTTCAGCAGTAGCAAGAAACCGGCGCAGTTCGCGTTCTTCGTCGGCAGTGGTCTGCGCTTCGAAATAGCGTTCGCCCAATGCGAGCCACTCCCCACGGGTGCGATTCTGTATGTCTGCCTGTTGTCCGTTCATTTTTCCGATAGTTTTTGATAACACATTCTGATTGTTTTCCGAGCCCTCGACAGCTGCATCCTGACAGCCGGCTCTTCCATTCCAAGTTCTGCGGCGATTTCCGAGAATTCCGCCCCGTCGTATTCACGCCGTCGGACGATGGTGCGCTGCACTTCCGTCAAATGCCGGTCGATAATCGTTTCCACCGTACGGAACTGTTCGCGCCGTTCCAACTCATCCGAAACCGGCTCGGCCACGCCGCCGTCACGTTCCTCGTTCAATTCGAGCCACTGCACCGACTGTCGTCTGCGATAGGCATCAATGCCCAGATTGCGCACCGTCGCCACGGTCATCGCCTCAGCCTCCTGACGGCTGTCGATTTCGTCGCGCTTCGGCCACAGCCGGCAGAAAGCCTCCTGCAAGGCGTCGTTGGCATCCTCCTCGTCGGGGAAGAAGCGCGAAGCCAGGCGCAGAAATTTCCGGCGCAGCAGTGTGAAAGTCGATGTCAGCGTTTCTTCGCTCATAAATTATTGGTTTCGTTCGTCTGTTTTTTGTCTGTTCACTTAGCAAAACGAGGCATCCGCCGTTTTGTAACACAAATTTCAAGAAAAAAACTGTGTCAGCAAAGCGGAAAAACCGTTTCCGTGCTGACACTGTTAAAGTTACAATCTGTTTTTTCGTTTATTTTTATCTGATTGTTAGTTCTTCACGCTTACCAGAACCTTCTGCGAAACAATGAACCCCATAACGTAGTATAATAGGTCGATTGGGGTTTATTGCGACCATAATATGCCGCCGAATTCATTTGAGCCGAAACAATCATGGGATCATTTCCATTTAGCACCGCTTTTGTAAATACATTCATTATTTCATGCTTGTCATTGTAATTTGCTTCGGGCTGCATCAGAATCTCGGATACTACACTCCGAATGGAACGAGGGTAGATAATACAAGTGTTCTCAGCAGCACACGAGATATTCTTAAATTCACAGTTTCCGAAAAACACAATAACAGAAAAAATCGGAATATTCGGATTGTGCGGCAAACTTTGTCTTATGGCTTGAATATGTCCGGCATTCTGCATAACCGGATTGTAAAAGCGATGTTTTTCTTTTCCGTATGCTAATATTTGAGTCCAGTATCTCTGATGTTCATTTCCAAAAATCCAACCGCTATAATCTTTTACCTCAAACACAATAATGCCGGCTTTCGTAGCAACGGCAACATCAATTTGGGTATATGTGCCGTTAGGTTTCTGCAGGTACAAATCATGAAATATCGCTTTGGGATTGATACCTGCTTTCAGCAATTTCAAAATCAGTCTTCGTTCCGACCATTCTCCACGAAAAATAGGTGTGACCTGCTCAATGAGTTCACGCTCTTTACGCTTAATATAGATAAGGCAAACGATACCGATCGCAAGACAAATCAGGAAAATGATGGGAGTTAAGGGCATAAATGTTTATTTTTATCAATTAAAGCATAGACAATTATTACCACACAGAAATTACAAACTTATTTAAAAGCAACTATAGGTATCGTTTTATAACCATGCTTATAATTCCCAATTTGTCGTGCACATTTGCCTTTAGGTGCTTTAACGATTTGATTATTATAAAAGTTACTACCTTCCTCTGCCAATATCAAAACTTCTAAATCTGATGTAAACACATACCCCGATATATTATTGTTAATTTCCCGAGCGATAGCATCCCCTGACTCCAGCACTTGCTGAACTTCAAAATCCTTTCGACTAACGCACTTTCCTGGCTTATCAAAGAATGTCATTCCTAAATCTTTCTCAACCAATTCTTCCGGTAATTCTACCTCGTCGACAACTCTGATTGCAGGCACAGTTCGCTTTTGTCCCCTGCGGTAACCATATCTGAAAGTACCAACATTCTGAGCTCGCTGTTCTTTTTTAAGGACGATTTTTTGGTCGTCATAAAATCGTTGGTTTTCATTCGGTATAAGCAACACAATTGGACCGGCAATATTTTCTGCATGCGCTAATGCACGCCCTGAATCTATTACTTGAATTACCTCGAACCGTGAATACTCCATATATTCACCCGGAGTTTCAAACATTTCAAGTCCACTATTTTCAGAATTTCGAAACAGATTTACGAAAAAAGCCAAAATGAATGTCAGTGTAACACCTGTGATTAAACCAAGCACATAAACAATCCATTTTTTCATAACCGTATTTTTTAAATTTATCCTATAAGTATTAGTTTACAAATATACTTTTTTTCATTGAAAAACAGCTATCAAATTACAAAAAACGCACAACAAAAAGCCCTGCCTCCCGAACGGGAAACAGGGCTTGTATTCTTTTTCCGCTGCGGTCTATATTTCAACGCGGAACTTGAAGCAGCGTGTGGCATCGTAACGCGGTAGCACCATCAGCTGCACATCCTTCGTACGGTCGGACAGCGAATCCGTACCCTCACCCACCGTTGCGCCACGACCCAACAGGGCACGCATCGAGGCTTCACGGGCGATTTCCGGCGTATTGTTGTCCTTGCTCAAATGACAGAGGAACACATATTTCAGTTCCTCAGAATAAATTTCTGCCAGGAATGAAGCGGCATCCACATTGTCGAGGTGACCGTTAGCTGCACGGATACGCGCTTTCAGATATTCGGGATAAGTACCGTTGTCGAGCATCTTCGCATCGTAGTTGCTTTCTATCACCAGATAGTTGGCCTGCGACATATAGTGGCGGGCGCGTTCGCTGATGCTGCCCAAATCCGTAGCCAGCACAAAACGGGCATCGCCGTATTCAATCGAGAATCCCGAATTACAGCTTCCGTCGTGGAGCACCTCAAACGCCGTAATCTCAAATCCGGCAATCTTGAACGGGATTTCCTTGTAGATAGGCACATGATAATCCTTTATCCGACGGGAAATGTTGTGACGCCGCAGAATGCCGTTCAGCACACGATTCGTACAGAACAGATGCATCGACGGCTTGAACTTGCGCAAAAACGTGTAGGCATAACGGATATGGTCGCCATGGTCGTGTGTCAGACAGATTCCCTTGATGGATTCCGGACGGATATTGTTGACACGCAGTTCGCTCAACACCGTCGTCATATCCACACCGGCATCAATCAGTATGCCCTCCTCTTCGTTGCCTACATAGGAGCAGTTGCCGCTGCTTCCGCTGCCGAAACTTATGAATTTCAGCAATTTGGTAGCGTGCAGGTCAATTACGGGAGTGTCCAGTTCCGAGTTTTCCTCGTCCGCCTTTTTCGCTCTCAAGTCAGCGCCTCCACTCACCACCACCGGCTCCTGTTCTCCCGACATCTCGTCGGCAAACAAAGAATATTGCAGTGAATTGTCAATAATATTGTCAAGTTTTTTCATAATCAATGATAAATTAAAAATATCGTCGGCCGCTTGTCGTAGTTGTAGGTTGCCTTGCTCCATTCCTTGATGCTCCGGGTCACTATCGACTCTGTCGGGCCGGTAATGTCGCAGGCCACACACAAACGCAAGTCACCGCTCAGCCGGCTGCAAAGTTCGGCTATCAGTCGGTTGTTGCGATACGGCGTTTCGATAAAAATCTGTGTCTGTCCGGCTGCTATGTTGCGTTCCATTTCGTGCAGTTTCTTTGTCCGTTTTCCCGCTTCTATCGGCAAATAGCCCTGAAAGGCAAAACTTTGACCGTTGAAGCCCGAAGCCATCAGCGACATCAGAATGCTGGAAGGTCCCACCAAAGGCACCACCTTCAGTCCCTTGCGCTGCGCCATGGCCACGACATCGGCGCCGGGGTCGGCAATGGCCGGACATCCCGCCTCTGAAATCACTCCCATCGGCATTCCCGCCTCCAGCGGGTTGAGATAGCCGGTAATTTCTTCCGGACGGGTATGCTCGTCGAGCGTGTAGAACGTCAGTTCGTCAATATTGATTTCCCTGTCGCACTTCTTCAAAAACCTCCTTGCCGAACGAACATTTTCGACAATAAAATGCTTTATACCCCTCACTATTTCCAAATTATAGGCGGGGAGTACTTTTTCCAAAGGCTCATCGCTAAGCATTACGGGTATCAAATAGAGTGCTGTTTCCATCAATTTCACAGATTTTTAAAGACAAAGGTAAACATTCCACCGCAGAATGCTACTTTAAAAATTCCTAAATTACGGTCCCGCACCAACAGAAACGGCACTCCATCCCCAAACCGATCTTACCGGAAATTGCAGGCAGACCCAGGTCAACCCAGGCGCTCTATCTTAAAACCGAGGCCCTTTACGCGGCTCACGATTTCCTCTTCGGCCACGTCGGATTTCACTGTCAGGACACGGTCGGGCGACTTCAAGTCGATATTCCAGTCCTCACGCCCCATTATTTCATCCAATTTTCCGGCAATGGCACTCACACAGCCATTGCATTTTGCCGATGTACGGTATCTTCTTTCTTCCATTTTTCCGCTTCTTTATATTTTGTGAATAATTACATTTTAACAAACTTCAGCCGCAAACTGTTCAGCACTACCGTCAGCGAACTGACAGCCATTGCCGCACTTGCCCACATCGGGTTCAGCGTAACGCCGAAGACCGGGAACAGCACGCCGGCGGCTACCGGTATGCCTATTACGTTGTAGATAAATGCCCAGAACAGGTTCTGATGGACAATGTTCATGGTTTTTCTCGACAGGCGAACAGCTGCCGGCAGGAGTTCCAAATCGGAGGTTGTGAAAGTCATCATGGCCGTTTCCATCGCCACGTCTGTTCCGCTTCCCATGGCTATACCTACATCAGCGCGCGCAAGGGCCTGCGAATCGTTCACACCGTCGCCCACCATTGCCACAACTTCACCCCGCTGCTGCAATTCTCGCACAAAAGCATCCTTGTCGGACGGCAGCATCCGCGATTTCCACAAGGAAATGTCGGCCTCCGAAGCAACGCGCGCCACGGCTTCCTCGTTGTCGCCCGAAAGCATATACACCTTCAGCCCCATGCGCTTCATGCGGTCGATTGCCACAGGCGACGACTCCTTCACATGGTCGGCGAGTTCAAGCGTAGCAAGCAGTTGGTTTCCGCTACCGAAATACACACTGCTGCCGCCTTTGCTTTCCGGCAATTTTCCGTCCACTCCGTTTTCCCGGGCATAGCGTTCACTTCCTGCCCAATATTCCTTGCCACGGCAAGCCATCCGCACACCACGCCCTGCAACAGCCTCAAACGAGTCGAGCGCAACAGCCGCTGCACCCTGACGTTGCAAATGTTCCACAATGACAGAAGCCAACGGATGCTCTGATTTTTTCTCGGCGGCATACAGCACCGAAAGCTGTTCGTCAGTCAACTCCGGGCTACGTTTCATGGAAACGACTATCGGACGGCCTTCTGTCACCGTTCCCGTCTTGTCGAGCAGCACGGCAGACACTTTGCAAACCTTTTCCAACGCGGCCGCATCCTTAATCAATATATGCCCCTCGGCGGCTTTACCGATTCCAACGGTGATCGCCGTAGGCGTAGCCAATCCCAACGCACACGGACAAGCGATGACAAGCACCGAAACAGCACAGACAAGCGCAGACGAAAATACGGCCGTTCCGCCGACAAGCAGCCACACCACGAAAGTCAGCACGGCAAGACTCACAACGACAAACGTAAAATATTTGCTTATCATGTCGGCCACACGCTGCACGGGAGCCTTGCTGCCCTGCGCCTCGCGTACCATTTCCACCATCTGTGCCAGCATCGTGTCGGCTGCCAGCTTCTGCACGCTGACCACAATAGCACCCTGCATGTTTATCGTACCGGCAAACACACTGCTTCCGGCTTCTTTCTCCACGGCAACCGACTCGCCTGTCAGCATACTTTCGTCGACCGACGAATAGCCGGACACCACCGCTCCGTCAACCGGAATACGTCCGCCCGGACGGACAAGCACACGGTCGCCAATTTTCAGTTCATCGACACCCACTTCACGCTCCGTCTCACCTTCAACAAGCACAGCTGTTGCAGGCTGTAGCTTCATCAGGCTACGGATAGCTGATGTCGTACTGTTTTTTGCCTTTTCCTCCAGCCATTTTCCGGTCAGAACGAAAGCCACAATCATCGTGGCCGAATCGAAATATACGAAATGTCCCAGCCCATGCGTATCGGAAAACGAAGGAAACACGGTCAGAAACAGGCTGAACACCCAGGCAACAGCCGTGCTCAACGCCACAAGAGTGTCCATGTTGGCCGAACGCTGACGGGCCATCTTCCAGGCACGGCGGTAGAAATCCCGGCCTGAATAGCCCAAAACCACAGTGGCCAACAAAGCCAGCACCCAATGGCCTGCAACCGTATAGCCAAGCTCCGTCATCGACAGTACGGCAACAGGTACCGACAGGCACCATGCCACCAGCAGCCGGCGCCGCAATTCCTCATATACTTTCTTTTCGGCCTGTTCCCGAGCTTTGTCAGTGTCAGACAGGACCAAATCATAACCGGCATCCTGCACGGCCTTCTTTATCTGCTGCAAACTGATTTTCCGTTCGTCGTACTCCACCGTCAACGAATTGGCGGCAAAGTTGACTGATGCCGAAGCCACACCTTCAAGTCCGGCCACCGTACGCTCCACATTTCCGGCACATACGACACAGCTCATTTCTAGAACAGGGACTGTTGTTTTTTCCATAACATTTCAAATTAACGCACTAAAATAACAAACGAATCGGAGAAAATGCTCAACTGGAGCCAGAAAATGAAAAATAAATTCAGCAAACCAACAAAAACAGCGGGGATGCTTCCCGAAAGAAACATCCCCGCATGAGTTATTTGTTCAAGTTATTTCGAACAGAGCAATCTGCCAATTACCAACCCGGATTCTGTTCAAGTTTGATGCTCGGGTCGCCAAGTTGTTCGCTCTTGCTCTTGTAAAGAGAAATCTGTCCTGTTGGGATAGGATAGAGATAGTCCTTATCTGCATAAGTACGGACATTCAAATCTGAAGGAATCGGCTTAATATAACCGGCATTACCTGCACGATCCAAATAAATCGCTTCCAACTTTTCAAGTGTCAATTCTTTACCCGCCGGAGCTGTTTTGTTAAATTCTTCAATATAAGCCTCTTTATCCAACCAAGAACCAAGGTTCAACTTCTTGTTGAGAACCATGTCAGCATAGTGGAGCTTACCCCAACGACGGATATCGTCGAAACGGATACCTTCGTAAACCAATTCAATACGACGTTCACGACGAATTTCCCAAATGATAGAAGGAACAGCGTAGTCACCAGGAACTTCAGCATAACCCTTATCACGGTTCGGGTCGTCAACCACAACACCTTCCACTTCAAATTGGTCACCCTTCAAAGTAACATGCGGCATTTTCACGTCAGCACGGTCGCGGATGGCATTGATAGTGTTATCCAAGTCAGTCTGAGTCAAAGTATACTTGCCAAGTTGAGCCAATTCAGCAGCTGCTTCCAAGTAGTTCAACATAACTTCATTGAGTTTCATGATAGGAGCGTCTGTGATGTTAGTTGAGCTCTGACCGCCAGGAGTGTTCATCAAGTCAGTATTCACGAAACGGTTGCCCATATATCCGCTGATACCATAAACTGCACCTGTTACCCCATTCAGGCAAAGGCTGTCTACGATATTGTAGCTCAAACGTGGGTCACGGTTTGTCATTTCATCCTTGAAAGTCTTGTCGCCCTTATATTGGTCATTACCAGCTTGAGCGATAGGAAGACCGTTTGTTGTCAGATAGCTATCGATAAGATCCTTTGAAGGAGCATTACCCAAAGTCTGCTCACTCTGCCATGACATTTCAGCGTGAGTGATTACACCCTCTTCATATTCACGATAAAGAATGATTTCAGGATTGCCTGCCAATGAAATAGAATTAGTAAGCGCCTTATAGTTATCAGAGATAGTATAACCACTGCTCATTACTGTTTCAGCGGCAGTCTTGGCAATCTGCAAATATTTAGCTGCATATTCGTCATTCTTTTCTACATATTTCTGCCATGTACCTTCGAACAACATAACGCGAGAGATAAAAGCATTCACTACGTCGCGATTGACTGTCAATCCTTTGGTACCATCACTTTGACGAACGAATTTTGATGCAAATTCAAAATCTTCAGCCACCTTGTCCATCACATACTCACGGCTGTCACGAGGCTTGTACAAGTCTTTTACGTCCGTATTGAGCACTACATGATCATAGTAAGGAACATCGCCAAACATTCTTACCAAACGGGCATATTCCATACCACGGAAGAAACGGGCGATACCCAACCAGTGGTTTTTAACTTCTTCCGGCAATGTTGAAGCAGTCACACCTTCAAAAAGGAGATTGATGCGGCGTACATTTTCAAACGACCAGTTTGTGCTGGTTGACGGAGCCACTGTCGTGAAATAAGTTGCAGATTCCTGCGCCAAGTCATCGCACCAGTTTGCACGGTCAGTTCCGTCGAAAAAGTCAGATCTTGTCCAACCAGTTTCATAACCAGTGAAATAAATGTCATACCATCCGTTTACCGTCGAACGGACATTGTTTTCACTATTGTAGAATTCCGGAGAGTTTTCAACCTTATCGTATGGAGGACGTTCGAGATAGTCCGAGCACGATACAATTGAACCCGCCAATGCCAATATTGCTAATATTTTTGTTTTCATAAGATTTTAGAATGTAAGTTGAAGACCAAATGATACTGTTCTTGTAAACGGATAGCTCTTACCGAATTTCAAAGAACCGTTTGAAGCTGCTGCATATTCAGTGGTTTCAGGGTCAACTGGAATATAGCCGTTTTCAAATTCAAATACGTTTTCTGCGCTGACATAGATACGACCGGATGTGAATGTAATCGTGTTCATCCATTTTTCCGGGAATGTGTATCCGAATGTGATGTTCTTGCAACGCAAGTATGACATATCCTGCAAGTAACGAGTCTGACGCAAGAAGTTCTGAGCGTTGTTCAACCAAGAGTGAGAAGTTGGACGCGGATAGAATGCATCTGTATTTTCCGGTGTCCAGTAGTCCATCTGGTGAGCCAACCAACCTTCGCTCGGCATATAGCCCGGAATACCTACCTGACCAACTGCCCAAACGTCACGAGAACCTACACCCTGGAAGAATGTCGAGAAGTCGAAGCCTTTGTATGTCAAACCAAGAGTGAAACCATATTCGAAGTTAGGCAATGTGTTACCAATACGCTTCAAGTCACCGTGATTTTCCAAAGTTTCTTCACCGTAAGTAATCTTATTGTCACCATTAAGGTCTTTGTACTTCACGTCACCCGGGCCATATTTGAATGAACCGCTTTCATAGAGTGACTGGTCAGCAATACCCGGTTTGCTTGTGTCAATTACCCACATAGAATTACCCTTATCATCTGTGACTTCTTTACAGTCCTCATATTGGAACAGACGGTCTGTTTCATAACCCCAGATTTCACCGATGATCTTACCTTCGTAAGTTCCATAGATATTCTTGTTCGGGTTATTGTATTTAGTAATCTTTTCTTGAACTTTAGACAAGTTTGCACCAATAGAGAATCCAAGACCACAGTCGAATTGTTTTTGATAACCCACAGCAATTTCAAATCCGCGACCCTGCATTTCACCTTCGTTCACCTTCGGCATTGTTGAGCTACCGAATGTAGAAGGCAACGTTTCACCCGGAGAGTGCATACCTGAAGTTGTACGTTGATACCAGTCAAATGTGATAGTCAATGCATTGTCAAACAAACGAGCATCAAAACCGAAGTCCATAGTAGTTACACGTTCCCACGTCAATGCTGGAGAAACTACAGAAGGCACTCCAATATAAGGAAGTTCCTTACCACCAACTGACCAGCCAGAACTTGCACTAACATCCATAATTGACAAATATGAATAGGAAGCTACATCCTGATTACCGATTGTACCCCAAGAACCGCGAACCTTAAAGTCGGACAGTGCCGGCTTAGCCCATTTCATGAAATTTTCTTCACTCAAACGCCAACCAAGAGAACCAGATGGGAAGAATGCCCATTTCTTACCTTCGGGGAACAATGAAGAACCATCGTAGCGAGCATTCACTTCAGCAAGATACTTGCCTTTATAGTCGTAGTTGATACGACCAAATACACCGGCTGCTGCATAATCATTGTGGAACGGGTCTCCGTCAACAAATTGATCGCCAAGAGCCAGGTTGATTTCCGGCTTGTCAAGGTTCACCAATTCAAGACGTTCAGAATAGTGGCCCAATTTTTCACGAGTTTCAGCATCCATACCGACCATCACTTTCAAATTGTGGTTTTCATTGAAAGTCTTGGCGTAAGTTGCATAGGCTTTGAACGTGTTCACCATTGTATATTCGCTGTCTTCCACAGCTCGGTTGTGAGTCGCGCTGTACAAACTTGTATATTGCAATGGATTATTTGTGTTGAAGAAGTCATAACCATAAACTTCACCACCTTCGCGTTTTAAATATGTATTGTAGAGAGCGAATGTATAGTCAAAGTTTACATCCAAACCTTCAATCGGAGAAACAGTTGAGCCTAAGTTCACACGAGTAAAGTTACGAGTTGTATACTCATGATTTGCATACTGTACTTCTGTAATGGCTGAACGGAACGGCTTTCCTTCGTATGTACCATAAGGATAGAATGCCGGCCAACGGAGCAGATAATACCACAAGTCTGTATAACCGCTTGTATATTTGTACGGTTCTTTCTTCTGTGAACGAGAGAACATTACATTGGCGCGAACAGACCACCAATCACGAATTTGTGTATTGACATTGGCATTGAACGTATAACGCTTATAGTCATCAGGGTTTACTTTGATAACACCGTTTTGATCCAAATAGCCCATACCAATATTATAGGTAGTCTTGTCACTACCGCCTGAAATAGAAAGATTGTGTTTCTGTTGTGGAGTCCAGTCGCGAAGGAACATGTCGATAGGGTCAAAGCCGCGGTACCAGTACCATTTGCCACCAATTTGTTCGAAGTCGCGTCCCAGCTGCATTTCGCCCAATTCTTCCTGGCTCATGCCACCATAAAGGGCATCCCATTCTTTCATTTTTTCAATGGCTTCAGCACTAACATTATAGCCAACTGAAGAAACATTGGTTGTAGCAGGATTTGAACGCTGTGCAGCCAAAAGAATAGCTTGCGCGGATTCATATGTTTTTGCCACCTGCGGCATCGTAGTCGGAGTACTCCAAGCGAAGTTGTTTGAGTATGTAATTCTCGGTTTTTCGTTTTTCTTACCGGTCTTGGTTGTAATCAAAATCACACCCCAAGCAGCACGAGTACCGTAAATAGAAGATGAAGCAGCATCTTTCAATACTGAAATAGATTCGATATCATCAGGGTTCACCATGCTCAAGCTCGGAACTTCCACGTTGTCCACCAAAATAAGCGGAGAAGTACCGCCAGAAGCACTCAAAGAACCTGTAGAACCACGAAGTTTGATAGTAGATTCAACACCTACACCACCAAGGTTAGTTGTTACGTTAACACCCGGAGAAACACCCTGAAGGGCTTTTGCGATGTCGGTAATCGGACGGCTGGCAACTGCTTCTTCCACATCAATGTTAGCCACAGCACCTGTCAAGTTCACCTTCTTTTGCACACCGTAACCAACGACAACTACTTCATCAAGCAACTCAGTGCTGGATTTCAACACTACCTGCATGTCATTAGAAGCAAGGACAGTCTGCGGTTCAAAGCCGACATAAGAAATTGTCAGAGGAGTTCCTCTTTTCACTTTCAAAGTAAAGCGTCCGTCAAGGTCAGTTGCTGTACCGGTGTTCGTACCTTTCTGCATTACGCTGGCACCGATAATCGGTTCACCGTCTGCATCCACCACCATACCGGAAATGGAACCGGACTGAGCTGTTCCCTGCACTGTTTGAGGAGCAGCTTCAGCAGCCATAGCTGTACCATTGCCCAATAGAGCGGCACAAATCGCTACAGTCGCAAGAAGTTTCCTTCTGTTCTTGTGATTTTCACTCATAAATACAGTTTTTAGTTAAGTTTGTAATGGTAAGTTATTTTAAGGGTTTCACTAAACTCGTAGTTACTTTAAGGTTGGTTATCCGATTTTTTGTATGATTTATAGACAAAAAAACGCACACATCCGTCGACAAAGTTAGTATAAATTTTCATGTCAAGACACAGTTTCACACAAAAATTTATCATTAAACATTAAAAAAGTTTTCAAAAACAAGAAGGTCAGACGATTGTCAATATTTGCCGGAACGGATACGGTAAAGTGTTTCTTTGGTAAGGTTTAGAAAAGAGGCAAGTTGAGTGACGGACACGACGTCCAAAATATGAGGATATTTCTTCAGTGCCCAAAAATAACGGTCGCGCGCTTCCATGCGCAACATAAACATATGTTCTTCCAGGTATTCGATATGGCGTTCCAAGGCAGCATTAATCACACGGGAATATTCTTCAGAACTGAGAATGGCATTGCTCAGCGAAACAACGGGCGTATAGCAGATTTCCGTTTCCGACAGAAACTGGACGAACATCTGCTGCTTCTGCTTCTGCATCATTGACAGTGGACGAATCACGAATTCACCCTCAAAAGAAAAGGCATAATTGAATTCCTTACCTCTTTCAATATAATAGGTACGGGCAGCACCGCGATGAATATAGAACAGATTGGCAAGGATCTCGTTTTGCCCGTCAATGACATGTCCCTTTTTGAACACTTGCCAGGAAAGCGAATTGAGCAGGCGTGCCTCGTCGTCGGACGAATAGTCAAGCATCGTCCGAAGTTCATCCAAAAATTTAGGCCGCCGCTCCATAATCCGGTTTATTTTTGCAGAATTGATTCAAGATGGCTCTTCACGTTGGCCATCAACCATGACGGAGTAGAAGTAGCCCCGCAAATGCCAATGCTGCCCACATGCTCCAGCCATTCGGGCTGAATGTCGGCTTCGGAAAATATCATGTGCGAATTGGGGTTCACATCACGACATTCATTATAAAGTATCATGCCGTTGCTGCTCTTCTTGCCGCTGACAAAAAGAATAAGTTCATGCTCGGCAGCAAACTGGCGGATACGCGGAATACGGTTCGCCACCTGACGGCATATCGTGTCGTGACATTCAAAGCGTCCGTCGGGCTTGCGACGGCGAATTTCGTCGGCAAGGCTCTTCAGGCCTTCGCGCGACTTGGTAGTCTGCGAATAGAGCACAATGTCGCGGCTGTAGTCCACACGGTCGGCTCCCGACAAGTCCTCCACCACCACGGCGTTGCCGTCGGTCTGCCCCACCAGCCCGTTTACTTCGGCGTGGCCGAGCTTACCGTAGATGACAATCTGCGGATTACCCTCCGACAAATAGGATGCCTTGATGCGCTGCTGGAGTTTGAGCACCACCGGACAGGTGGCGTCGATGATTTCAATCCCGTTTTCACGGGCTATGCGATAGGTTTCGGGCGGTTCGCCGTGGGCGCGAAGCAGCACTTTCACGTTGTGCAAGCGTTTCAAATCATCATGCGTGATGGTCACCAGACCTTTCTGCTGAAGGCGTTCCACTTCGTTGGAATTGTGCACGATGTCGCCCAGGCAGTAGAGTTTCCCCGATTTCTCGAGTTCAGCCTCTGCCTTGCGGATAGCTGTCACCACACCGGGACAGAACCCCGAATCCTTGTCAATTTCTATTCTTACCACTTATTTCCGGCTGATAATGGAGTGATACAAATCGAGCAGCCATTTGTCCTGCTCTTCGATAGTCATGTCCGAATTATTGAGCACCACGGCATCGTCAGCCTTGCGCAACGGACTTTCCGCACGGTTCATGTCGATATGGTCGCGTTCGCACACGTTGCGGTAGACTTCCTCATACGAAACCGAAGTGTCGCCTTTTTCCACCAGTTCGTCATAGCGGCGGCGTGCACGGGTTTCGGGCGAAGCATCGACATAGACCTTCATCTCCGCATCGGGGAACACTGTGGTACCGATATCACGGCCGTCCATAACGATACCTTTGCCTTTGCCGAGTTCCTGCTGCTGACGCACAAGTGCATGGCGCACCGACGGAACGGCAGCAACGATGCTTACCTTCGACGATACGGGCATCTGGCGGATTTCTGTTTCCACATTACGTCCGTTCAGATAGGTTTCCGTTTTTCCTTCGGCATTCACTCCGAAAGTGACGCGGATATTGTCGAGTTGGCGTTCGAGTGCTTCCGTATCAAGGCGGTCGCCGTCAAACAGATTGTTTTCCAAACAATAAAGTGTCACGGCACGGTACATTGCACCGCTGTCAATATAGGCATAGCCGATCGTTTTTGCCAGTTTCTTGGCCATTGTGCTTTTGCCCGACGAAGAAAAGCCGTCGACGGCAATCGTTATAAGAGGTTTCTGTTCCATCATTTCATAAATTCATAAAGACTGGTTGACAGGTTGACCATAAAGGTCGTCCCGCCGATATGCGGCTGGGCAAGCGCAACGCCGACACGGAATTTGTTGGTGCGGAAGCCCGCTCCTGCCGAAAAGCCGGAAATGAAGTTGCGCGCGAAAGTCGCCATATCGGTTCGTGTTTTATAGTTGTAGCCCACGCCGATGTAGAAACGGTCGGACGGAGCGTATTCCACTGCAAAGATAAGATGCCTGAACAGATTTCCCACAAAATTGTCCTTCAAAACGAGCGGCGAATTGGCGTCGTTTGCATCCTGACGGGTATAATAGGGCAATTTCCAGCGGTTAAGGTTGACTGCCGTAATCGACAGGCGGAACGGTCCGCCGTTGAGCGACTGCGTATATCCCAACTGGATGTCCCACGGCAGGCGGTCGTACTGGTCGGTAAAGCGTTTCACCTGTCCGCCGAGGTTTTTCAGCACCATCGAAAACGAGAGGTCCTTTTCCGAATTATAGTAGTTCACGCCCAAGTCGGCAGCTATGGCAAGCGCCGTATACTGTTCGTAGCTCGAATAGAGCAGCTTCATGTTGACACCGCCACGGAAATAATCGTTGAAATCATGGGCATACATTCCGCTGAAAGCAATATCCTGCGGATGGAAAGAACCCGTAATCGTACCGCCGACATCAGCCGACTTGATTTCGCCGTAGCCGAAATACTGGATGCCTGCCGACCACGCCCCATGCTCGCCCGCTTCCTTTGCGAAGCGCACACCGGCATAGTTGCTTCCTCCAAGATAGCGCATATAGCTGAAACCCACCTGCATGCCCACTTCCGGACCGAGAAGTCCCGGGTTTTGCTCATAGAGGTTCACATCGTCGTCGATAATCGATATGTTGGTACCTCCCAAAGCATAAGCATGCGACGAAGTAGTGGTGTTCAGATAGTTATACGCCGTCGTGCCGTCCTGTGCCAGAACAGGGAACGGCAGCAGAAGGGCAAGCGCCGCTGTCAATATTTTAACGTATCTGCTTATTTTCATATTCTTACGCACGAAGCCACAGCTTCGCATAGAATTATAACGGATAACGGGTCCGTATAGTATATCGGCCATTTATTAAAATTTCGCAATTTGCCGGCTGTAAAACAATGTTTTTGCAAAAATAAATAAAACATTTTCAATTATCCACAAAATCAGGCATTTCAGCATTGCATATAAGTTTTTTGCCCCTATATTTGTAACCGTAAAAAGAGAGGAAGACATTATGTTGCGTGATTTAAAACATATCATATTCTCGATAATGACGGTTCTGCTGGTTGCTCCGGCTGCCGGCGCACAGGTTTACCGTGTTGCAATTGCGTCCAACGCTTCACGCACCGACTATGTCGATGTTTATGAATACGACTTCGTGGATGTCCAGCCGCAATTTCCGGGCGGCGACCGCGGACTTATCAATTACATCAACAAGACCCGTGTCTATCCCTACGATGCCTACCAGCACAAAATCCAGGGAAGAGTGATTTGCAGTTTCATCGTCAACACCGACGGCTCGATTTGCAACATCACGGTTCTGAAAGGGCTTTGCCCCTCGATTGACGAGGAAGCCAAACGAATCATTCAGGAAATGCCCAACTGGAAGGCAGGAAAGCTCAACGACGAAACAGTGCCTGTCCACTGCATTCTCCCAATTGCTTTCCGACTGTAGGTACAGCTCTTTTCACTGAATTTGCCTAATACAAATCTTTTTCATAATCTTATATTTTTACCTCCGCTCCTGCTGACAGGCCCGGAGGATTTTTTTGTCTGCATTTCCCGGCAAATTTGTCGACCAATGCGGCGGTTTCGTCGGCAGAGCGGAAAAGGCCGGCAGCGAGGTAGCGATTTTTGAGTACTTTTGCACCGCTAAAATGAAGTTGAACACTACAGAAAAGAATAATGATTATGAAAAAATCGCTTATCAGCTATTCCGTATTTCTATTTATATTGCTCGGCGCGTTGACGGCATTCGGGCCGTTGGTGACCGACATGTATCTTCCGGCCTTGCCGGGCATGGCAAATTATTTCAGCACAACGGCTTCAATGGTGCAACTGGGACTCACCACCAGCATGATTGGCCTCGCCGTAGGACAGCTCATTTTCGGTCCGCTGAGCGACAAGTTCGGCCGCCGTCCGCTTCTTTTGGCCTCGATGCTGGTATTCATCGTTTCCACCCTGCTCTGCATCTACTCACCGAACATTGAAACGTTCATCGCCCTGCGCCTGCTCCAAGGCATCGCCGGTGCCGGCGGCATCGTCATCTCGCGTTCGGTGGCTACCGACATGTTTTCCGGGAAAGAACTTGCCAAATCGATGGCCATCATCGGCACCATCAACGGTGTGGCACCGGTAGCGGCTCCCGTGCTGGGCGGATTCTTTACCGACATCATCGGCTGGCGCGGCATTTTCTGGATTCTGCTCGGCATCGGCATTCTGCTGTTGATGGCTGTGGTGCGTTTCCGCGAGTCGCTCAAACCGGAAAACAGAAAGCAGGAAGGACTGAAACAGATGTTTCTCGGCTTCCCCGCCATGCTCCACAACCGCCGTTATGTCTACTTCGTACTCCAATACGGTTTCTCCAGCGGCGTACTTTTTGCCAACATTGCCTCCTCGCCTTTCATCATGCAGCAGCACTACGGCTTCTCGCCGATGATGTTCAGCATCGTGTTCGGTGTCAACTCGCTGGCCATCGGCATAGCGGCGGCATCGTCCGTCAAGTTCCACAACACAGAGAGCGGCACGTTCATCGGCAACCTGGGAATGTTGATGTTTTCGGCATTGCTGCTGTTCGCCCTATGGCTTGAATGTAGCTTCTGGGTGTACGAGCTGTTGCTGCTGGCAGTCATCTTCATGCTCGGCCTCACTTTCACCTCGTCGACCACGCTTGCCATGGACAGCGGACGCGAAAATTCAGGTACGGCATCGGCACTGTTCGGCGCTGTCGGTTTTGCCTTCGGCGGAATTGTTTCCCCACTGGTTGGAATAGGCAACATATTGACCACCACAGGCATCGTGTTTGTCGTATGCTCCCTGTTTGCCGTATTCTTTGCCGTCAAGGCCGTACGCACAAGCGTAGGAATGCGCGCCAGCCTGCGCCCCCTGAAACATCTGACAAAACACAAATAAATGAGGTTATGGGTTAGAGAAACTCCGTAAACTGTAAACTCTAAAAAAACTCAGACATAAGAACATAAAGACATAATTTTGAGGGCGTTATCAAAGGATGTCCTCCTCTTAGGGGAGCACATCCCCCCATGTTTCCCCTCCCAAAAAACAGTAAACTCTTAAAAAACTTCCGACACAAGAACATAAGCGGGGTTCTGTAAACTGTAAACCGTAAACACCCTTAAATACTGTCATACTCAACCATAATATTTACGGCTATCAGCCGTTCGTCCGGCTCCCCGAAGCAGCGGATATTGGCGGAATCTTCCCGCAGCAGTATCGGGTCAACCCCCTCGCCCGTCAGATAACCCAGCAGTTCCTGAGGAATACCGTGGCTCAGTGCATCTTCCTTCCAATCATTTTCATAGTCAAAACCCTGTGCTGTAAACAAAAAGCTGTGCATCGTACATCCCGACGACTTCCATCTCATCCGCACGTATGGCCTTCCGTCCGAAAAGCTGCCTTTTTCGGAGAAAAGGATTTCCATCTTGCGATCCTTCTGAAATCTTTTTAAATTAAGTTCTTTAAATTCCATCATTCAATTACTTTTTACCACCAATCATTTAAATTATTTTGCAATATTCACAAAAATAATTGACATTTGCAACTTTTTGTAAGCAAATAGCAACATAAACCTTTTTTAAAACTGCAACGAGGCATAATTCGGAAAACAAGCGGACACATTCCAAGATTTATGGTTAAATTTGCAGAGATTAAAACTCGAAATTATGAAAGTTGGCGATATAGTACGCTACCTCAACGCCGTTGGCGGAGGAAAGGTAGTCAGAATGGAAGGCAATCTTGCCTATGTGGAAGAAGAGGACGGCTTTGAAACGCCGGTATTGGTGCGCGAATGTGTAGTTGTTGACCCCGACGGCGGAATGATGCCCAAAAAACGCTACGGTTCCGACGAGCCGAGCAAATATGAAGCTCCGGCGGTAGCCAAGGACAAACCGGCGCCGAAAGTGTCGGAAAACAACGTGGAAATCGTGGAAACCGAAGAAGGCGACGTCATCAACGTGGTGCTCGGCTACGAACCGGCTGAAATCAAGCACCTGAACACTACTACGTTCGACGCCTATCTGGTGAACGACAGCAACTATTTCCTCTACGTAGTCTACGCCGTACGCGACCAGCACGGAAAATGGAAATGCCGCTACAACGGCATCGTTGAGCCTAACATTCAGGTACACCTGGAAGAACTGCGCCACGAGGACCTTCCCGACCTCGAACGCGTATGCATCCAGTATGTGGCGTTCAAGGAAGGCAAGGAATTCAAGTTGAAGAATCCGGTGGCAGTGGAATGTCGTGTCGACGCCACCAAATTCTACAAGATGCACTGCTTCCACGAAAACATGTACTTCGACACGCCGGTAATTGCCTTCGACATCGTGAAAAACGACGTGCCCCAACGCTCCATGGTCATCGACAGCAGCATGATCGAACAGGCCATGAAGGAAAAGAAGGCCGCCGACAAGCCGGAACGTCGCCCCGTGACGAAAAACCAGACAAAGGCGAAAAAAGGCGAAATCCTCGAAGTCGACCTCCACATCGACGAACTGCTCGACTCCACTGCCGGACTATCCAACAGCGACATGCTTGACGTGCAGTTGGCTGAATTCCGTCGCGTGATGGACGCTAATCTCCGCAACAAGGGACAGAAAATCGTGTTCATCCACGGCAAGGGCGAAGGCGTGCTCCGCAGAGCACTGCTCGACGACCTGAAATACCGCTACAAGCACTGCGAGGCGCAGGACGCTTCGTTCCGTGAATACGGCTTCGGTGCTACGTTGATAACTATTCATTAAACAGACTATGATACTCTATCTGTCAGCAACGGGCAACAGCCGGCACATAGCGCGACTGCTTTCAAAGGCACTCGGCGACAGCCGGCTCGTCGACCTGAGCGAATACATGGGACGCCACGCCGGAAAAACGCTTTCGGTGGAGCCGGAGGCCGGTGAACGTATCGGCTTCGTCTTTCCCGTCCATTCGTGGGGGCTGCCGAAAGGATTGGAAAGCGTCATTTCCTCCATCAGGGCCGAAGGTTGCCGACAGAACTACTGCTATATGGCATGCACCTGTGGCGACGATGCCGGACTCACTGCCCGCCAATGGAGCAAGGCGGTAACGAAGGCAGGGTTCACCCCAAGTGCTGCGTTCTCGGTGTTCATGCCAAATACCTATGTGATATTTCCGGGATTCGATGTCGACAGCGACAGCGTGCGCGACGAAAAACTGCGCAACGCCCCACAGGCGGTCCAGACCATTGTCGACAGGATTCTCCACAACGACACCGGCGACTTTACTCACCACGGCTCGTTCGCCACCCTGAAATCGCGCCTCGTCTACCCCCTGTTCGTACGGTTCCAGATTTCCGACAGACCATTCTCTGTCAGCGCCGACACCTGCATCAGCTGCGGACTTTGCGCAAAGGTTTGTCCCACACGCAACATCACGCTCGAAACCTCCAAGGGAAAAGCATTGCCACGCTGGCACGGCGATTGCCTCAACTGCCTCGCCTGCTATCACCACTGCCCCACACGCAGCATTGCCTACGGAAAAATTTCAAAAGGCAAAGGACACTACATTTGCAACGACTAAGAAAAAAATAAAACCATGAACCACCTGATTTATCAATACTCGCTTTGCGCCTCACTGTCACTGATGATTTTCTTCGGCTTGTACTTCATGATTGCCAAGACACCGGAAAAAGCCATTTTCTACAACTACCTCCGTTCGCGGCGGATAATGGGCATAGCGCTGCTGTTGCTTGCAGCCAACTATTCGGTACATTTCTTCTGCGATATACGGTTCATAAATGTCAATGCGGCCATCACAATGAACCTGTCCACCTATTTCTTGTCCTACTACCTGTTCAGTTCGGCAATGATAACGCTGCTCGACCGTTTCTACATCACCAGGAAAAGAACACGGATACACATCATTCTCTGGCTCATCTTCTCCTCCCTTTCCGCTGTAGCTCTATTGCTGTTGCCTGACGGTCCTCTGCAGAAAGTAGCATTGTTGGCACTGGCTGCATGGCTGGTGGTTTACGGACTCATACTGGCCCGCAGAGTCATTGTGGCTTACCACAGAGCCATCCGGATTTTCGACAACACCCACGCCGACAACATCGGATTATACATCGAATGGATGTCAACCTTTACCTATTGGGCTCTTATCTTCGGTGTCGGATGCGGATTGCTGACATTTTTGCCCGACAAATACGTTTTCATCTGGATTCTGTCGTCCATACCGTTCTACTGTTATCTTTTCTACAGCTACCAGAACTACCTGCTGTTCTACGAACAGGTGGAAGATGCCTTTGAGCAGGACATACAGTCGGAAGATGACCTTCTGACAGATACGGAAACTGAACCTGAAATCGTTTCAGAGGAAGAAGTTCCAATGTTCTATGAAAAAATCATAGAGAAGGTGGACAACTGGATAAAGACAGACGGTTATGTCCGGCAGGGACTTACCATAAAAGAACTCTCCGAAATACTTCATACAAACCGCACCTATCTTTCCGCCTATATCAAGACTACGTATAAAATGTCATTCCGCGAATGGATAACCGGTCTCCGGTTGGAGTATGCGAAAAACATACTGAAAGAGCATCCGGAAATCAATATACAGAAGCTGGCTGAGTCTTCCGGTTTCCTTTCCCGCAGTAACTTTATCAAATCCTTTACCGAGAAGGAAGGATGTACGCCTGCCAAGTGGAAAAAAGCAAATCAGGAATAATTTGTGTGGTAAAAAGCCATTGAAAAAAGTCACGGAAGCCCATTTTTCAAAAGTGCTCAAACGACAAAAAAGTGCTAATTCGACAAAAAAGTGCTCAAACGACAATTTAAAAAGTGCTCAAACGACAATTCTTATAAAACACTGTATTTCAACAGAAAAAGTTTTTGTAATATTTGGTATGATGAATGGCATTTATTACCTTTGAGGGAAGACAAAGATAATAAATTCAAGTTTATATGAGCAGAAAAATCACTTTTCTTACCCTGTTTATGTGGCTGATGACGGTAACTTTTCCTGTCATTGCGCAGCAGAAAGCAGACACGACCTACACCTTCCGCTTCGTGCCGCAGAAGGACATGTTCTATGTTCCCTGGAACGGCAATGACATGGAACTTGCCCGTCTGCTGGAGTGCATTGAAAGCAACAAGGCGGACATTCTTGACGGCAAGCTGCCGCTTTATGTCGATGGCTACTGCAATTCCTTGAATGGCGAAAAAGAAAACCTCGCGATAGCCAAAATTCGCTCGAACCGTGTGAAATCCGAACTGATTACACGCGCGGAAATCAAGGAAGAAAACTTTATCACCCGCAACCATGCGACAGAGGGAGACTTTGTCACTGTGCGCCTAACGATACCGGTCAAGGAAACAGCCGCAACGGATGCGGAAGCGGAAGCACGACGCAAGGCGGAAGCCGAACGACTGGCAGCCGAGAAGCGTGCCGAACAGGAACGACTTGCCGAAGAGCAGCGCAAGGCGGAAGAAGCCCGACTTGCCGCTGAAAAGGCAGAAGCTGAGAAAGCCGCTCAACAAAACACACTTGCCGACACGCCGTCGGAAACCAAAATCACAAATGATTATCATCTCTCCCTGCGTGCCAACCTGCTGCGCTGGGCTACCCTGACACCCGATTTAGGACTTGAATGGCGCATCTGCCCGTCGTGGGGCATTGCCGTAAACGGCTCGTGGACTTCATGGAGCTGGAGCGACAAGGACCGCCGCTATGCACTCTGGGAAGTGGCTCCGGAAGTGCGTTACTACATGGGCGAGAAGAAAGCCTGGTATCTGGGTGCTATGTTCAAGGCCGGACAGTTCAACTACAAGCTCTCCGAAACAGGCAAGCAGGGCGACCTGATGGGTGGCGGCATCACTGCCGGCTACCGGCTGCGGCTGAACAAGGCATTAGATCTTGATTTCAACCTCGGCTTGGGCTACCTGAATGCCGACTATGAGAAATATGAAGTCATTGACGGTGTGCGAGTACGTCGCGGCAACGAGACAAAGGACTGGTGGGGCCCCATCAATGCCGGTGTGACATTGGTATGGAAAATTGGTGCAAGCCGAGCGCATTAAAGTTTACTTTAGAATGCCGAGGCGCAGCCCGATTTATGTAAGTTGTTCTAAAAACGGAGAATAATCGAATATGAAAGCAAGACAATATATAAATATGATGGGAATGGCAGCCGCCGTGCTGCTCTCTTCCTGCGTGAAGGACACGCTTTATGACACGCCGCACCCCGACTACGGAAAGATTGCGGTGACAGCCGACTGGTCGGCCCGTGGTGAGGGCATCGATATACCTGCCACATGGACGGTCACCATGGGTGACTATACGGGTACGGAGACTTCCGCCACCCATGCCCCCGACCATCTGTTTGCTCCGGGCAGCTACACCCTTGCGGTGTGGAACCCGGCTGAAGGAATCACGGTAAGCGGTACCACCGCCACCGTTGCCGCAGCCACGGGAAACCGGGCAGGCACGGATGCCTTTGTAAACAATGCTCCGGGATGGTTCTTCACCTATACGGAACAGGTGAGCATCGAGAAAGACAAGGACTATCCGCTGACCGCCGCGATGAAGCAGCAGGTACGCGAGCTGACGCTTGTCGTCGAGCCGACGGGTGATGCCGCCGGACGCATCACGGAGATTGTTGCCCATCTGACGGGTGCAGCCGGAACACTCGACTTCGCAACCGATACCTACGGAGCCGCTTCGAGCGTCGTGCTGCCCTTCACCAAGATAACCGAAGGTGATGATGCCGGCAAGTGGAAAGCCACGGTGCGGCTGCTGGGTGTGACCGGCACGGAACAGCTGCTGACGGGTGAAATCCGCTATGCTGATGGCAACCCGACCCCCACCACGCTGAAAAGCGACCTTACGGAAGCTCTCAAGGAGTTCAACACCGGAAAGGGCGAATCGCTGACCCTCGGCGGAACGCTGGTTGAGACTCCCGAAGGCATGGAAGTGGACGGAGCCGGAATTACCGGCTGGGAAGAAGTGAAAGGTGATGATGTAAATGCCGATTTGTAACTAATAAAAATGACAGATATAATGAAGACAAGATTTTTTGCACTTGCGGCGCTCGCCCTCGCACTGGCAGCCTGCAATAACGACAACGAGATTCTGAACAATGACGGTCCCGTGGCCGCCCGGTTTATCGCCGACATCGCCCCCGCCACCCGCGCCAGCGGAACCACCTGGACTGGCGGAGACCGCATCGGCGTCACCGACATCGGTAACGATACCCAGTACGGCAACGTGCCTTTCATCCTGAAGAACGGGAAATTTGAAGCAGAAGAAAAGATCATCTATATCGAAGATGCAGAGACCCATACTTTCCGCGCCTACTATCCGTACAACGCAGCGGGAGGCACCCTCGCAGCCACGACCGATGCCACGGCGCAGCAGAACCAGCCTGCCATCGACTTCCTCTTTGCTTCAGGAGCCACGGGGGACAAAAACAGCCCGGTAGTGAGCTTCACCGACAAAACGAAGGATGGCGGTGCAGACAACTCCTTCCACCACCGCATGAGCCAGATAACCCTTACCTTCGAGGCGGGCGACGGCGTGGATTTCAGTGTGGTCAAGCCTGAACGTTACACGCTGGGCGACGTGATACTCACCGGTACGTTCAACACGGCCGACGGCATTGCCGCCGCAGACGGGACGGCCGAAGCGCTGGCCATGGATCTGGCCGACGGCAGCCTCACGTCATCGGTCATCCTCTTCCCGCAGACAGCTGCATCCCTGCCGTTGACTGTGAATTACAGAAGTCAGAATTATCGTGCCACGCTCACCGTGCCCGAAGGCGCACTGCAGGCGGGCAACAACTATACCTATACCGTCAAGGTACGCAACAAAAACCTTGAAGTCAGCGAAGCCACCATTGCAAAGTGGAACGATGTAGACGGCGGAGAAGTGGGCGCTGACCTGTAAGACAATGAAGAATGAAGAATTAAGAATGAAGAATTATGAGACATAGATTATTTATCCCCGCAGCCACCGCGCTGCTGATAGCCCTCGCCGCCTGCACACAGGACGAACTGGCTGACGATAACCGTCTGCCCGAAGGTGAATACCCCGTAGTCATCCGTGCCACCGGACTGTCCGTAGAGGCAACGCCGCAGGCAGCCCCATCCACCCGTGCCACCGTGGACGGCGACTGGCAGGGCGTACAGACCGTGGCACTCAAGATGGGCGACGCGGTAAAGGAATATACCGTAACGGCTTCTACCGATTTCAAGAGCGCCACGCTCTCACGCACGGACGCCCCGCACTACTGGACCAGCCGCGACCCGATTACCGTATCGGCATGGTGGCCCCTCGACGATACAGACATCACACGGATGCCTGCCGTGAAGGTGGCCGAAGACCAGAGCACGCTGGCCGCGTTCCAAGGCAGCGACTTCATCTCCGCCGAGAACCAGACGGTGACGTTCAGCGACCCGAAGCTCACCTTTACCCACCGCACGGCACGCGTGGCCATCGAACTGAAGCCCGGTACAGGATTCACGAGCGTGGACGGTGCCACGGTGAGCCTCGTGAGCTTGTCCACCGATAACGGCAACCCGACCGCCATTAAGACCTACCACGCAAGCGGCAACAGCTACGAGGCACTGACCGCCCCGCAGACCGTTGCGAAAGGCGAGCCGTTCATCCGCGTGGAACTTGGCGGTGGAACCTTCTACTTCCGCCCACAGAACGACGTCGTGCTGGAGGCGGGCAACCGCTATAAATATACCGTCAACGTCAATGCCACCGGCCTGACGCTGGCAGGCTGTGAAATCGGCAAATGGGACGACGGCGGCGGCGAGAGCGGCGCAGCCGAGGATTTGGGCTACAACTACGACACCACCACCAAGACCTACACGGTCTATAACGCAGACGGCCTGCTGGCATGGAACGAAGCTGCACAAAAAGACCAATCGATAAATTGTACCCTCTCCGCCGACATCAACATGGCGGGTAAGGAATGGACATGGATAGGCATATGGCCAGGTTACTCCGGCGTCTTTAATGGGCAAGGGCACCGCATTACGGGATTAAGCTTATCAGCAGGTTATACTGAGCTTTTTTGTACATTAACTGAAGATGGAGTGATAAAGAACCTACAACTTGTAGATGTGAATCTGTATGGCAATAGTGGAGGAGCAGCTGGAATAGTGTCTCAAAATAATGGTCAAATCATTGCCTGCTCCGTGACGGGAAAAATTTCCGCATATGGTACAACTTGTGGTATAGCCAATTCAAATTATGGCAGTATCATCGCTTGCTGGTTCGACGGCACATTGAAAGAGAATGAATGTGGAGCTATAGTAGATTATAACTACAGTACTATAACTTCCTGTTATTGGGGAGGCAATGCCGGGCAAGGTGTATATCATAATCAAGTAGGAACGGTAGATGTTACGAAGGTGGACGGCGTGACCGTGAAATGGCAGACAGCCGTAGACGGCATGAACCCCGCCCTCACCGGCAACGACTACCAGTGGGTACTCGGTACCGACGACCTGCCCGTACTGCAAAAGAAACAATAACGAACCCTAAACAACACGCATCATGAAACGAACAACCATCCATATATCCGCAGCCCTCGCCCTGCTGCTCGGCCTTGCCGCCTGCACGCGGGACGAAGCGGGCTTCCTGCCGGAAGGGGCGGAAGGCACACCCATCGTCTTCACCGCCACGGGGCTGAACCCCGCGGCGACAGCCGCCGCCGGCACCCGTGCCCCCGTGGACGGCAACTGGGAGGGCGTGCAGAGCGTGGCAGTCCTGATGGACGGCACGGTGAAGGCATACAATGTGACGCCCACCACCGCCGACAACACCGGCGCCACGCTGACCTCCGATGAGCCGTACTACTGGACCAACCACGATAACATCACCATCACGGCGTGGTGGCCCTACACCGCTGGCGAGACAACCCCGCCTGCCGTGAAGGTAGCTGCCGACCAAAGTGCCCGGAAGGACTTCGAGGGCAGCGACCTCATCGTGGCCGAGGAACAGACGGTGAGCTACGGCAACACCACACTCCGCTTCACCCACCGCACGGCGCGGGTGACCGTCGTCCTGACGGACTACACCGAGGAGCGGATGTTCGTGTGGCTGACAGGCCTCTCCACCGAGAATGGAAACCCGGCTGTAATCGCCCCGCATGACAAGGGCGGCGACACCTACACCGCCCTCGTCGCCCCGCAGACGGTGGCGGCGGGCACGGCCTTCATCACCTGCAAATTCACCAACGGCAAAGTCTTCGCCTATAAGATGCAGAACGATACCGACTGGAAAGCGGGCGAGGAATATACCTACACCGTCTCCCTCGCTGCGGCAGAAGACCCGGGATACACCGTATCTGAGGACGGCAGGACCTACGAGGTCTACAACGCCGAGGGCCTGAAGAACATCGCCAAGCTGGTGAACGAAGAGGGCAAGACAGACATCGACATCACCCTGACCGGCGACATCGACCTCACGGGCATCGACTGGACACCGATAGGCACAAGCTTCGGCAACTCATACACCGGCACCTTCGACGGCGGCGGCCATACCATCACGGGGCTGACCGTTACGACAAATGGCCAATATGCGGGGCTGTTCGGCTGTCTCGGTAAAGCTGGTACGGTGAAGAACGTGGTGCTGGAGGGCGTACAGATAACAAGCGACAACAGTTCGGGTTATGCCGGCGGCGTGGCGGGAAATAGCTGGGGCAACATTGAAAACTGCTCGGTGTCGGGCAGCGTCAGCGGTAGCGACGTAGGCGGTGTGGTGGGCTATCAACTGGTCGGTTCCATCACCGGATGCAGTTCCTCGGCCACAGTGAAGGGAATGAATCGGGCAGGCGGCGTGGTAGGTGTAACGAATAACGGTGCCATCCTGACCGCCTGCTATGCCACGGGCGACGTGACCGTTGAAAATGACGGTACAAGCAACGCCTGGGCCGGTGGCGTGGTGGGATCCAACGCATACAGCACCGTCATTGCCTGCTATGCCGCGGGCAATGTCAGCGGTAACATTGTCGGCGGCGCGGTGGGAGTAAACTATGCCAACGTGACCGCCTGCTACTGGAGCGGCCTCCCCGACAATGACAACGGCGGAGCCACGAAGGTGGACGGCACAACCGTTACCTGGCAGACGGCCGTTGATGCCATGAACGCCGCCCTGAGCGGTAAAGGCTGGCAGTACGAACTCACCGGAGCATTGCCAACCTTGAAGAAACAGTAAACCGTCGGGCGGGAAAAGTTCCGCCCGAAACGAACATTAATCGAAGTATAACCCCAAAAGAAAAGAACTCCCATTCCGGGCGGGAGTATTGTGCCCGGTAACATCATACAGACACCGCAGCCCGCTACCGTAAGGTCAGTGGGCTGCGTTTTAACCCAAATCGTACATTAGACTTTATGGTGGATTTCGCTCTGCTGTCAGGCAGATTGATTTCAGCCTTTATCGAAGATGTAGCGGGCTACATCGAGAAAAAGCAGGAAGCAAGATGCCGACAGCAGTACGGAAGACAACGAAAGAGCCAACAGAAGCACACTGTCAACAGCCATACCTTGTTTGGCGGTCTAATGACCGTTTTGGGTTTAATAAGGAGAAAAGAATAATATAAAAAATGAGGTATACCGCATGAAACAGAAAACAATAGCAACCAGACACCTGCGCACCAAGATAGCGGCAGGATATGTGCTGATACTATTCGTCATTTTCGGCATCGTCTATATTTGGCTCAATGAACAGAACAGACAACAGGAATTGGAAGCTACTACCTACAAAATAAGAAGTCTCCGCAAGGATGTACACGAGGTATATATGAAGGTAGTGGATTTATCCATGATTGGTGAGACCGTGCTGGACTGGAATGAGGAAGACATGACGGTGTCTTGAATGAGGGGGAACATGGGGGTGTCTTGAATGAGGGAAGCATGGCGGTGCTTTGAATGAGGGAAGCATGGCGGTGTCTTGAATGAGGGAAGCATGGCGGGATGTGCTCCCCTAAGATGAACTGCACCCAAAAAGTTGGAATAAAAAAGACCTAATATGAAAATTATTCCAA